>ULJN01023301.1_pt1 | contig 87420 bp, 75 predicted proteins | sample 1950921 | NCBI WGS metagenome assembly ULJN01 (sample SAMEA4835476, study PRJEB28245) | human gut metagenome | biome: gut microbiome; material: fecal sample | place: Denmark | collected 2008
TCTTGACGGTGGAGTTGACCAACTGATTAAAGCTGAACTTGCTAAAAAAGAAGTTAAACGTCTTCGTTCATTAGCAAGTAAGACTGGTAAAAACAATGGTAATCCCAGAGTTCAAAAGACTGCAAAGGATGATAAAATTGTTTTACCTATTAAATAAAGCAAATGTTCTTGCCTTATAATAATAACTTAACCAAAAATCTAATTTACAATGCGTGAAATTGGAACTGTAAAATTTGACTCGAATCAATATACAGATGCTAATATGCTTCTGAATTTTGATTTGATTGACCCTGTTAAACTTAATCGTAATCTTACTTATCTTTGGGGTAAGGATAGTGACAAGTATCCTCTTCTTACTCTTACTGAGGGTCAAGGTGCTGTTACAACAAAAGTTAAGCTGAATGGTGGTGATACTCAATATACTTGGGAAATTGCTCCTCGTCAGCGTGTTACTTCTCGTCTGAAAAAGCTGGTATCTGATAAAGCTGCTATTCAGCCTTATGGAACTGTTGAGGTTGAAATGGAGGATAATTGGTTTATTTATCAGCACACGGCTATTGCTCCGTCTGGTATGCAATGGCGTATTCAGAATGAGGGTATTGCTACTTCGACTGGTGGATACGTTTATCGTTTTACCAATATGTCGGGTGCTCCTATCTCGGCTGATGCTGTTGCAAAAGACTTCATTAGTGGTGCTATTTGGGCATTAGGTGCTTCGACTATTCCGGGTAGCAAGTCTGACGGAAACCGCTCGAATAACCAGTCGTTCAGCAAGGCAACTAACCAGTATGGTTACTACCGTTTCTCGAAAGAGATTGCTGGTAACATGGGTAATAAGGTTGTTAATATTGCCTTTGATACTGCATCAGGTGGTGAGCGTAGTCTTTGGATGCCTTATGAGATGAAGATGTGGGAAATCATGCGACGCGAGATGCTCGAAGAGGACTTGTGGTTCTCGGAGTACAACCGCGATTCGAATGGTATTATCCACTTAAAAGATGAAAAGACTGGTGAGGCAATTCCTCGTGGTGCTGGTGTTCTTGATATTCTTAAGGCTGTTGGTAATTATGAAACGTATTCTGTTCTGACACTTAATCGTTTCGATCGTATCATTACTCGTATCTTTGACAATCGTATTGATTCTACCGTTGAGGAACTTGTTCTTTATTGCGGTAAAGGTTTTGCACGAATGTTCAATGATGCTATCTACTATGATGCTCGTCTGAAGAATTACTTTGTAACTCTTGGTGATAACGAGATTAAGAGCGATGGTGAGATGATGTCTTATGGTAAGTATTTTAACCGTTATAAAATGTTTAATGGTAAGATTCTTACTGTCAAGATTGTTGATATGTTTGACCACGGTATTCGTGCTCGTCGTGACCGTGAAGCCGGTAATATGTATCAAGGTCTGCCTATTACTTCTTATAGTGCTGTATTCCTTGACCATACTATGGGTTCGAATGGTGAGCGTAATATTAAGTTTGTTTGTGAAGAGGGTCGTGAGTATAAAGTAGGTGTCTATAAAGGTATGGCTGAATTGCCTGCTTCGTGGGGACTTGCAAGTGGTACTCAACTGTCGGATACGAAGGATATTGCTTCTTATGAAGTTCTTGGTTCGCAAGGTATCAATATTGATAATCCTACTACTTCGTTCTGGCTTGATTTAGCTCTGAACTAAACACCCAATTTGAGTAGTAATAATCGAAAGGTTATTACTACTCATTAACATATAAAAGATTGAATAACTTAAAATGTTAAAAATATGATTAAAGTTAATCGTTCAGTTCGTATTGAATGGAGGAACAATCCTTCTTCTTTTGAACTTCGGAATAAAGATGCTTTCAAAACTGATTTTCTTCGTCTTGGTTCTGCTATTCGTCCTGTTAATGAATTGCTGAGCCGTAGTGAAGAAATGCGAGTTCTTCTTCCTACTGTTGTTGGTGTATCTCCTATTGATAGTTCTTGGCAAGAACGAATCACTACATACTTAAATGATTTTCTTCTTGAGATTCCTGTTCATGGCTTAGAGTTCGATACTTCTTACGTTTTAGATTTAGGTAATCCTGCTCTGAAAAGTAATATCGACGAACTTATTGGTAAACTTAAAAAAGCTGATAAGATTAAGAATGAAACTGGTTCGGAACTTGAAGCTATTGTTCTGAAACGGATTAAGGAACTCGATGAAACGGAACTTTATAAGTATGTTACTTTTGTTAATATTCCCGATTATATTAGTTGGAGATATTGCCTTTTAAGTAGCAAAGTTGCTAATAAGGTTGAAGACATTAATAAGAGCGTCAATATTCAATTTTATCTTACTTCGGATAGTGAGCGTAAAGCACTCAAAGCTGCTCGGACGAAACTTCGCACTGATGCTCTCAAGAAATATACAGAACTTATTAATAATCCGAATAGCGCACTTATCGACAATGTTGTTGTATCGACAGGTAGCGTAGGTGATTATTCGGAATTTATGGCAATGACTGCCGATGATAAGCAATCTGTTCTTCTTGAACTTATTGACAGTGACCCGCAGAAGTTTATTAGTATTGTTGATGATAAACATCTGGTGATGAAAGCTAAGATTACTATTTATCTTTGGATGAATATTATTCGACAGCTTCCGAATAGTTCTATCATTGTCGATGCTTCTAATCCGGAAAATGTTATTGGTAATAATATTAATGATGCTATCTCGTATTTTTCGAATGATAACAACAAAGGTATTGTTGCCGAGTGGAACGCGAAGTATCGTAGTTTGAAAGGTTAGTCATGTATGAAACGGTAAAAGAGTTACACATCGAAATAGAGCAACGAATACAGCAAATAACATCTAATAGACATCGGAGTATTGCTCCTCAGTTTATTGATATGATGCTGAATCGAGCTGCCGTTAAATATATACAAACTAAATCAAATAGGAAAACTAATTATAAAGGCGAAGGTCTTGAAGATAGTAAAAAACGTGTAGATGATATTCAATCATTAAAGCGTGAAACACCGTGGCTTAAACTTAAACGTGATAAGCAAAATGCGGATTATCCAAATAGAGCTTTCGTTATTCTTCCGGGTGATTATCTAAAACTTATTTCTTCTACTTCTCGATTAACTTATGGTAAAGCTCGACTTGTTGAGAATTTACATGAGGTTTATCCTGATGATGAAGTTAAGAATTTATATTATCATCTAATTGATTTGTCTAAAATTACCTTAACTGGTGATGAATTTAATGGACAAATTATTGTTAATGGGAATGATATTGATATTTCAGATATTCTTTCTCTTTATGATAGTGATTCAGATAAGATTGATTTGTATGAAATCGCAGGTTTGACTTGTGATAGATTACGTCAAGCTCTTTCTAATGAATATAATGTTTATTGGGAGAATCTGATTGGTCGTTATTATAAAGATTGTATTATTATTACTTCTAATGCAAAAGATGAAATTGCATTAAAAGTTAATAATACAGACATTCCTGTTATTACTTATAATACTACTTATAACGAGTTCGTAAATGTAGGAAATAAGTTTTCTGAAAATGATTTAATTGCTACCGAAAATATTCGAGCTACTCTAAATAACTTCTATGGTAATAAAAATAGACATCTTAATCCAATAAGTGAACTTGTTGATGATAGGTTGTTTGTTTATTACGATGATGATTTTTGTGTTGATGCGGTTAAGATTTCATATATTAAGAAGCCACGTCTTTTTAATATTGATATTAACCAAATGTCAGATATGGAAGTTACACCTGATTTCATAGATAGTGTAGTTAGCGATATTCTTCTTGTTCTTAAAGATGACAGTTTTAGTGCTGTTAAACAACAATCAAATTTAGAATAGAAAATGAAAAGTGTAATTGTCGCAAATGATTTTCTGACAACACTTGCTAATAATAATGTTAGCAAGCTGACTCGCGGACAAGCTGTTCTTCTTAATTCGGCTGGTAAAGTCGTTGCAGCTGCTTCGGATGTCAAGGATGACGAAATGTTGCAGTTTGTTCTTGGTCTTGGTGATGGCAAGGTTAAACGCGGCGTTTGGATTAATCCTAAGTGGTCGAAGCAACATAAGGAAAAGTATCTTGCTCCTGCTGGTAAAACGTATAAGTTTACGAATCTCGTAGCTAATTGTGGTATTGGTTATCAAGGTTTCGATGCTGAGGTTATCATCTCGTGCAAGCCTATTAATTCTTTTGGTGGTTATCCTCTGGAAGTTTACAATGCCAGCGTAACTATCAACGGAATTGACGAAGCAAGTGCTGATATTATTGCTCGTCTGAAAGTTGAAGTTAAAAAGACTTTAACTAAGATTAATGCTCGTTTTGGTGCTGATAGCATTACGATTAATGATTTCACCGAAGCAAGTGTTACGTTCACTGGCGCCGCAGGTTTTGAGTATTATGTGACGTTTGATGGTATTCTTCGTGCTACGCTTGAAGAGGGTACTGAGAATCAAACTCCGGTTGGTACTTATGACCAAGTTGCTAAACTTGAGAAAGAAGCAGATGTTGCTGGTGTAGGTTATAATCCTAATTTCAAGGAATATGACCGTGTTTATGGTGATATTTTTACAGCTACCGAGGGTGTTATGTATGACACTTATGTAATTACTTCTCGTGCTGATTTCACACATCCCTTTAATTTACATACAGAGGGTTTACAGGTTACTCAATTTATTGCTATTGACAATACCAAGAGTACTGCAATTACTGCACTTGAAACGGTATTGGCACTCATTAAGCAAGAAATTGATTTGTTAAAAATGTAACCACAAGGATAACTCCTAATGCTATTAATTGTGGTGTTAGGAGTTATTCTCTTAATGATGCTAATGTTATGTGACAAGTGGGCGTGTAACCTCCTGCCCCACCGGGGAGCGAGGCCGCAGGCCGAGCCATACAAGTTGCACCATTATTATTATTAATCGTCATATAACAATAAATACGATTAGTATTATGATAAAGAAAATATGGAATAAAATAACTACTTTTTTAAGTGGTTATTATTCAGAACATAAAGACGATATTATTATTGGTTTCGTCATTGCTACTGTCGTAGGTATTTTATTTAAGGCTACTGTTGCTACTTGGTTTATGAGTTTATGGATTACATTAGCTTATCAAATCATTACTTGTGGTATTCAAGCTGCAAGAAAGAAAGCAATAACTGGTCTTAAAATCCATCCTATTATTATTAACTTTGTAGTTGGAGTATTTATTTCGTTATTGTTCTTGGTATGGCAGTAATTAATCTTCGAAATGTTGTAGCGCTCGGTGTACTTGAAGATGGTGTATATCCGAGTGTTTATAATGGCCAAACCGGAGAATATATTGGTACAGTAGATGGTGAAGGTGCTGGTGTTAAAACAGTTCCTACATTATATATGTACTATCGAAAGAACGGCCACCTATATTTATATAGGACAAAGGAGAGGATTGAAATAGACTTAACTAATGTAACTGCTTACGATAATAGTGCTCTATTTAAGCTAACTGAAAAATCTGATATTAGTTCTGCAAAGATTACAGAGTTTGAATCTCGAAATATTGATGTAGGACATTATGAATATAAAGTTCCGTGGGTTAAATCAACTCAACAATATCTTTATATACTTGTACCGATTGTTCGTTCTATACATACAATTACAGTACAAGGTATCATAAGTAATCAGATATTCACTCTTACTGGTATTTATGTTCATGAGGGTAAATCTTGGTGGATTTATCGGACGAATGTAAAGACCAATTTTGATTTTAATGATGCTGTTAATGAGATTCTTGATGTTCAAGTATATGTTCGTGAGCTTATAGCAGAGGACTTAAATCCTGTTGAACAACTTACAAAACTTTTATTTGAACATATTAATAATAAGTTTAATCCTCATGAGGTAACAAAAGAACAAGTTGGTCTTGGCAATGTTGATAACACTGCCGATATGGATAAACCTGTATCTCGACCTCAGAAAGAGTATATTGATGCTCTTGAAAATAGGATTAAAGGCTGGTTCAAACAGTTGAATGTTTGGATTAACAATCATGTTACAGAAGTTAATAAGAAGTTTCAAGATGTTTGGGCTGCTATAAACAAGAAACTTGATAAAGAAGATTACGAGAATGACAAAGATAATTTCAATGCTCATATTCGTAATTATGATAATCCTCATAGAGTTACTGCCGCACAAGTTGGTTTACCAACTGCCGCAAGTGACATTGAGAAATTAAAACAAAAAGCTCAAGAACTTCAAGGTTTGCTTATTAATAAGCAAGATAAAACTTCTGAAGAACTTGTTACTGATAATAAACGTATTGTAGATGCTATTAATGAGATTTATGGTATTGTTGTAGAACATAATAATCATGTTCGTAGCAACAGTATTAATCAAATTGAAGTTACAAGTGAGATTCCTACTACATTTGAAGATGGTACACTTTGGATTCGTATTCCTCGAAATGAAGAAGATTATATAACAATTAAGATTGAAGCTGTTCCGGTTGATTCTACTATACGAATGATTAATTCGGAAGGTAAAGAATCGGCAGGTGTTGGCAGTGCAAGTCTTGAATGTTTAATTCAAAGTCGTTTACATTATATTGTAGAAAAAGAGAATTACATTACAAAAGATGTTTATGTCGATGTAGGTGTTGAAGATACGACAATTAACGTTGTTCTTACACCTAAAACTAAAAAGACATTAACTGTAAATGCAACTCCTGATAATGCTTTAATTATATTTACTGATAAATCTTCTAATGTAGTTATTGCTCAAGGTACTGGTACTCTTACATATGAAACTTATGACCCGCGTGATATTTTGATTCAGGTTGGTGCAAGTGGATATGAAACTTATGAAGAGCGTATTACATTAGATGAGAATATAATTCGTGATATTACTCTTACAGCTCTACCGGTTGAACAAGGTGCTGTAAGTCTTACGGTGGTCGATAGCGAAACAAAGGCCAAAATAGCCGCATACGTCTATGATAAGGACACGGGTGGTATATTAGGTCAAGTAACAAAAGATACGCCGCTACAACTCACCGGAGATGTCAATACGAGCCGAATTTTGAGGTTTGTTTCGTCGGGTTATATAGAGGTTGAACAACTGGTAACTTATGCAATTCCTACCGCAGAAGTTACTGTTGAAATGGATAAAGTTCCAGTTCAATCTGGTACTATCTATGCAACTGCTGTAAATACTGAATCTACTGCTTTAGACGGTGTTACGTTTGAGTATAAACTCAGTACTGAAAGCGATTGGAAACCTCTTAATAATGATGAATCAATTATTGGTAAATCTGAAGCTGTTATAGCTCCAGTTGGAACAAGTGTTGATTTCCGAGCTTCTAAAACTGGTTATATAACTAACACTGGAACTGGTACAATTAATTCTACTGGTGAACATAGTGTTACTATTGTACTTGAAGAGTTACCGCCTGAACCCGAAGAGGTTTCTGTAACTATCAAGGCTTATGAAATTTATGATGATAATAAACTTTATTTAGCTGCTGATATTAAAGAAATATCAAGTACTGGAACTACTGTTGGTACAACCAGACCTGATGAACCTTTAGTAATCACAAAGAATAAAGATAGTGTTATAACTTATTATGCTTTACCATTATCTTCTGATTGGTATAATATCGGTAGTGAAGAAGTAGTATTTGATACTGATAAAACAGTTGAGATATTATGTCTTCGTAATAATAACGGTCTTATTAAAGTTCGTACACGGGATGCTTTAACTGGTTGTATGACTAGTAATACTATTTATGATGAAACTGGTAAAAATATAGGTAACTGTGGTTTATCAGAAGATGGTTATGTTAGTGAAGCTAATCCGATTGGTTTCGAACGTAATTATAAGACTTTAGGCGATACTCGTTATGAAGCTACTGAACCTGCATTGTTTATTGCAGCTAAACCTTCTGAAGCTGTTGTCAATTATATTGATTTACATCCGAAAGAAGGTCAAGATTATATAGCTCTTAAATTTGTAGATTCTGTTACTAAAGCTCCTATTACCACAGGTATTAGTTGTCGGTTTAATTCTTCTGTTAAAACTATCGTTACTGATTATCAAGGTATAGCTCATATCAGTGGTACTTATGATTCAAAGGTTGTAATTTTGGTTAGACGTGATGGCTACACTGAATATAATCAAAGTTATGATAATCTTGCAAATCATAGTGTTACAATTATTGAATTAGTACCTGAACCAGTATTTGAAAATGATGGTATTGACTATATGCAAATAGAAGGTAATGGTATTGAACATCCTATATTTAGGGTTGGTAATGTCGAATCTAATTAACGGTTTAATGATATGAAAGAATTAGTAATTCGTAAAGTATTTTGTGCCTTAAACTGGCCTCCGAAAACTGGTGCTTTTCAGAAGTTAATTACTTTTGTAATTGAAGGTTTAGCCACTAAGGCTGAATCTTCAATTGTTCAACAATTACAAACAAAAGTAGAAACTCTTGAAAGTACTGTTAATACATTACAAGAAACTATTACTACTTTAAGTGGTAAAGTAAGTACATTAGAGAGTAATTATACTTCTTTGGAAGGTCGTGTAACTGCTCTTGAAACACCGCAAAGTTAATATTAATCTACAACTATGGCACAACTTAATCTTCTTGAACGAGCTACAGAAGCTGTCGTAATGCTTAATGGTAATCGTCGGCAGGTTCTTGATATGTGGCTTAATGGTAAAAAAGTTTGGCCAATAGATGAACCTGTTGTAGAATTAGCTGTTGATAAAACTCTTGTTATTCTAAATAAAAATAATAATTATCATGATACCATAACTGTTTTCGCAAGTGATACAGTTGAATGGGAATTTGGTAATTAGTTTGTTATTATAATTAATCGACCAAAAAAAAACAAATGGCAACTATTCCGAGTTATTTATCATGGGTTCCTAAAACTGGTACTGGAAATGCACAGATTAAGATTAATTCTGTGAATCCTTATACTGGTCGTACTAATAGAAGTACTAAAGTTCCCGGTAAGATTGTCGGAAAGACTAACGCAGTTACAGTCACGGTTCTTGAAAAAGCTGCTGACGAATTTATTACCCCCGACGGTTTAACTATTAATGTTGCTAAAGGTGGTGAAACAATTCATGTAACTGGTAAGTCTAACTCGAAACTTCTTACATTTACATGGAAAACTAACTTCGATATTGCAAATGTAACATCATTTAAGGTTAATGGTAGTACAACTGCTACGTCTGGTACTGCTATTACTGGTGACCCCGGTGCTACTGGAGAATATACTTATGATGTTACTGTTGTTGTACCGAAGAATGAAACTATTAAAGCTCGTTCTGCAACTCTTGAAATTAAGGGTGAAGGTTCGACTGTTGTTAAAACTATTACTATTACTCAGGCTCTTGGTGACAGTTATCTGTATCTCAATTCGCAGGGTACAACTACCGCAACTGTTACTATTCCGAAGGATGGTGGTGAGCAGACTCTGAGTGTTCTGTCTAATGACGAATGGACATTCGAACCTGCTGAATAAATTAATTAATCATTTATGAGTGTTATCACTAATAAATGGAATGACGGGAGTGGAGATTCAATTAATATTGAATCTCCCTCTTTTCAAGGAAATCAGACTATTAAAATTTCATCACCTGTTCAAAAAGGTACTTCTAAGAGAAGTATGCAGTTTATTGGAAAGTGTAAAAAAGATTTCAGTAAACAAGTTATTCTTACTGTTGAACAAGAAGCATCTGTTTATACATATGATTTAATATTAAGTAGTGATAATACTGAAATTGCCGCAAAAGGTGGAACTACAAATATTACAGCTGTACTTAAAACGTATCGTAATGGTAATTTAGTTAGTACAGATAATGTTACTCCAGTTCTATCAGGAAGTGCTACTGGATTTTCTATATCTGGTGTTACAGTTACTGCAAGCAATCGAACTACTATTGTAGGAACTGAACGGAGTATTACTGTAACTGGCAAGTTCTCTAATACGTTCGATGGTCAAACTGTTTCTGCAAATATTGTTATTAAACAAGAAGCTAATTCTCAAACATTACGAGAAATAACTAATAGATATACAAGTTCTAATCCTTTAACTGGACAAAATACTGTTAAAGCTAACGGTGGTACGGTTTGGGTTTATACTTTTGCTATATATGATTATACCAGCGGATATAGTTCTGAAACTAATGTTAGTGATGAATGTACCTTTGGTAATGTTACTTTTGGTACATGGGATTCTGCAAAACATACATGGACTTGTCCTTCTGCTGGAACAACTGTTTATTTAAAAAATAGAGGTACTTCTATTAAAGTAACTTGGGGTTCTAAAAAGACAACATATTATTTATATCAAGAGAAAAATCTTGAAAGTGTTAAGTCTATATCTGGTGGAATTTATACTTACGGTAATATTGTAGCTGGTACTATTTCAAATAAAACTATTCCTGCATCTGGAGGTTCTGCTACTGCAACTGCCGGAAATGGTAGTCAAACTTGGAATAAATCTGCTACAATTACTACTTACGAATATACATCTGGTGCTACAAAAGATGTTACTACTGAAACTGCTTCAAATGGAACAAATAATGTTTCACCGAGTATTGCTTCTATTGAAGCTACTGCATCTTCAAAAGGAACCACTGTTTCTTCTCAAACTACTATAAAGAGTCAACCTGTTATTTGGTCGGCTAATGGTGAATCTGCAGGTGCAACAATGTATATTTATCAAGAAGCTAACAAGATTGAATCCTATAATTACAGTAGTTGGAATATTGGTATTACAGCAAATCCTACAACTATTGCTGCATCAGGTGGAACTTCTACTATTACAGCAAGTTGTATGAGAACTAAAACTCCTGTTTATACATCAGGTTCTACTGGAACAGCTACTATTGAATCTGCAACTCCAACGTTAGCAATTAGTGGTACTGGATTTACATTAAGTGGAACTACTGTTACAGCTTCAAAGAATAATGTTGCATCTCGAACTGCTACGGTAACTGCTTCATATTCTGGAGCTACTTCTAAATCTGTTACTATTACTCAATCAGCTGGGCCTGATGGTATTGGTTATATGCAAATTCAAGGTGATGGTGTTGACCACTATATTTTCCAAGTTGGTCGTACACCAAATACTCGTTCTAATGATGTTCAAACTTTATCAGAAGAACCTGTTGAAGTTGCAGTAGAAACTAAATCTGAAAGTTTGTTTGCTAAAATTAAACGTATTGTTACTAATCTTAATTAATTAAAAGTTATGGCTTTATCTAAATCTGCTTTGAAAGCAAAATTTATCACTGGTGCTATACCAACTCAAACTGATTTTGCCAGCCTTATTGATGGTATGTTGAGTATGCCATTGGGGGGGGGACTGGTGATACAACAATAGGTTTCGGAAATGGAGATAGTACCGATAGACTATATGTTAAATCTCTTAGATATATTTATAATTATAATCGTAGTTATTTTTTAATTGGTGCTTGGGATGATGAAATTGGAGGTAATTATCTTGTAGCAGTTATTTGTTTTCAAGATAATGCTGTTAGCGGTGCCAATTTTAATATAACTTATCATTTATTAGATAAAACAGAAAGAGCGCGTTTTGAATCTGAAGTTGGCGATATTAATACTGCTGATGAAATAGATTTAATTAATAATATTGAAGGTTCTAATTGGGCGTGGTTTAATATCACACAACCTACTAATTCTAATCCGTCACCTCGAACCATTCAATCAAACAATATAACATATCGTATTTATCCTGTATTGCAAAATGGTATATGGTATGTTGGTTATGCTTTCGCAATGGATGTTGATATGGGTGGTTCCAATGATTTATATGTTTATCGTTGTACTGGTAATTCTCAAACTAGATGGACTGCTATTGACAGTGTTGTCGCAAATGATTTAAAAAACGCTGGTAAATTTAGTAAAAAACTACTATATTAAACTCTGACTGTTATTAGTAATAATAGTTAGAGTTTAACTGATATATGTCAAACTTTAACTATTATTACTATGACTATTGCACAAATTAAAGCCTTGTTTCAAACTGGGAAAATTCCTACACAAGCTGATTTTGAAAATTTGATAAGTAAGATTCCAAATAGTGAGTTAACAAAGGGGGACAATACTTTAAGTTTTAGCGACCCTGATCATGCTAATGTACTTGGTTATAGATTTGTTACTATTGGTGATGAAGCATCTTATTTATTTATAGGTTTTTATGATGCAGCAAATGCTACATATTTACCTTATATAATTGTACATTGTAATACTGGTTCACCTTCTGAATATGGTAATACTCCACCTGTTAAATATACTATTCTTACATCAGAATTAATGACTAAAATGTTAAAAAATGGTGGTGAATTATATTTAGCTAATGATGAAGCACTTGTAGGAGCAATTCCTTCAACTGTTAAGTGGAATTGGGTTGGTTGGTATCATTTATCCAATACACATCGAGTTATTAAAAATGATCTTATAGAAGAACACTTTTTTATAACAACTGATGGTTCTACAAGAGCTTATTTCAAAATAGTTTATGCTACTGAAAATGATACATTCCCTATTGTTTCTGAAGCTATTAGAATAGGTGTATCGGGTGGTGCTATAACTGCATATAATTACATTCTTACTTCTATTGCAAATATGAATGATTATAAAAAAGAATTATATGCTATTTTAGATTCAACAGATTTAAGAACTACACAACTGTTGAGTTTTATTAATAAATATATGAGAGATATTAATGTTACAAATTAAAAGTTAAATTAAGTTTGACTTTTAGTTGTTATAAATAATTCATTTAATCCTAAATCAAGTACATTTTATGATTAATTTATTCGTAATACAAAAACAGTCAATCAAATTATGGCAACTAAAAGTCAGCTTAAACAATATTTTGAAACAGGTAAAATACCTACACAAGCTCAATTCGGTAATCTTATAGATTCTATATTTAATATTATTGATTCACCTGATGGTAGTTTGAATATAAATGGTGATGAAAATAACATTAAACTTTCTATAAAGAATTATAGAAGTTTACATGGTGTATATATGTCTCAATTATCTGTTAGTCTTCATTTATTTTTTAATAATGATATTAAAAATGGTACAAAACCAGTTCCAGTATTTATCATATTTAGTACTGTAAATAATTTAATTAATCCTGTAAGTGCTAATATTAAGTATGCTGTTCCGAATGTCACCCAACTTAAAACTATGACAGATGATAATTTGGATTATCTCACTGCAAGTTTGGATGTTATCATTCAAAAATTTACTGCGCTTAAGATTACATATTATGATTTAGTACCTAAAGAAAAAGAAGTAAAGAAACCTTCCATTGTAACAATTATGTATACTGATTTTGATAATGCCAGTTATGTATATAATTGCATTATGGGTATGGGGGATATTAATTCTATAGTACCAATTTGTATTCATCGTCTTATTAAATTACGCGATGTTGAAAATAATAATTATACAGGTGCTATGTCTATTTTACAAAGAACTGTTTATAATCATATGACAGTAAAATCTGAATGGGAAAAGATAATGGAGTTACAAGGTTATGAAGATGGTTTAGTTATTGATAATAGCGGAGTTGCTGAAAATTTTATGAGTACTATATATGCTAATTATTATAAAGAAATTCAATTAAAATAAAATCATGATTAAAGTCTATTGTAAATTCCTACCGTTCAAAGGGTATTTATGTATGACGATATTATGGTGGTTAATCATACGAACTGAACAAAAAGATAAAATTACTGAAACTGTTGAACGACATGAAACCGTTCATAGTTATCAACAAATTACTCTTTTTATTACAAGTTTGTTGGTTAGTATTATATTAAGTCTTAGTACAAGTTATTCTTGGTGGGCTTTGCTTGCTACTCCAATATTTCCTTTATTAGCTTATGTTGTTAGTTGGATAATTGAAATTATATTACCTCCTTATAACCGAGCTTATAAAGATATTTGTTTTGAAGGTGAAGCAAGAAGTTTAGAATCTGATAAAGATTTTAGAAAGAAATTGTTTCCTTTTAGTTTCTTAAAATATATTCCAAATAAGAAATATGGTGGTCGATGAAATTGATGAATGGTAAATGGAACAACTCGTAGGATATTTCGTTGAGTTATTCAGTACTCATTTCGATTTATCATTTATGCTTTGTGTGAATGTTTTAACATACATATTCATTAAAGTAATAGATGATATTAATAGTGATAAATCTGTTGGCACATGGACTAAACGACTGGTTATGCTAATTAGTTGTTTTGCTATTGCCGCAGGATATATAGCAGGTGGATATGAAAATACTACAATTCTTATTAATTCTGCTATTCTTGCACCAGTTGCTTGGAGTTGGATATTCAAACCTATTCTAAAAAAGATTGGTGCTGATTATAAACAAAATCATTAATTAATTAAAATGATTACTACTATGGCATGTGGTGGAAAGAAAGGTGGTAAAAAGACCACTGGTAAGAAAGTAAAGAAATAAATTGTTAGTAATATAACAATTTATATTGTTAAAGATTGAATTGAAATGGTGAGAGGTGTTACTAATGTAGCACCTCTTTTTTATAGTGAATATGGTGGGAAATCGACTATTTTAACGTATATTTGTTAGTAGCCCAATATAATATACCTATTAATATTAATCCTCTTATACGCCTATCTATGTTCGATTATACAGCTATTATAGTAGCTATAATAACATCCATAAGTACGATTGCTGGTATTTATCTAAAAGAATGGTTATTTCCTAAACGTAAAGAACAAAAACTTACTATTGAAAAAAGTAATTGTTATATAGAACTTGATAAGATATGTGCTTCTATTCGAGATACTATTCATGCTAATGCTGTTTATATTGCTTATTTTCATAATGGCGGTCATTTCATTAATGGTGTAGAAATGGATAAATACACTGTTGTTGGTGAAGATTATGATTGTTGTGTAGTATCTTATAAGAAATCTTTTAAGGATGTTCTTGTTAATAATTTTCCTTATTTATTTCACAATCTTCTTGTTAGAAATCGTCATTATTGTAATGATGTTAGTAAACATAAGTTTCAAGACAGATGTTATAAAGATGAACTTGAAAGTAGAGGTATGAAGTCTGCTTATACTTTTCTTATTAAAGACCCTATTAAAGAAACACCTATTGGTTTTATTTCTCTTGAATATAATATCGTAGAAGGATTTAATCCTGATGATGAAAAATATATTTGGAAAAAACAAAATACTATTGCTAATCTTTTGAATCTAAATAAGTAAGATATGGGAACACTTAATCAATATGCAGCTCGTATTGCAAACATGGTTAATCAACCTAATAATCACGAACTTAAAGAACGTGTTAAGGATATGATTAAAACTATGTTTGCAAATCGTATTCGACAAAGCGTTGAGAAAAATGGAATAGATGATATTCTTAAACTTACTTTTATTGCTCCTGTTGAAGAGTTGAAATATAGTGATATTCTTCCTACTGAATATCGAGTTGCTAATAAAATTAGATTGTTAGGAACAAAGTACAAAGTTCCTACACCCGTGCGCATACAAAGTGATGCGCCTTTTGCGTTTGTAGGTGATACTGTTGGTAATGGATATATGTATGAGAGTTCTATTACATCTCTTAAACTACGTCAAAGTGGGCGTCCAACCTGCTCTCCCACCGGGTATCCACGAGCTTATATTATATTAAACGGTCATATAATTATTGCTGAAAAAGTTGGTACAAAAGATATTGATGATAGACGACCAATTAATGAAGTAATGATTACAGGTATATTTGAAAATCCTGATGAAGTTCTTTCGTTCTTTAAGAATGAAGATGGTCAAGATATTGAATTACCTTTACCTAATGATATGCTTGAAAGTATAATTCAAGAAATACTTAAAACTGAATTTGGTATTTATCCTCAAGATTTGGATATTAAAACAAATAATAATAATCCTACTATTGCTCAACGTGGTAATGTTCAAGATTAACATTAGGTTTCTATCATTATGGTTGATAACGAATATTATTGGAGAGATTTCGTTAAAGAAGTTCAAATACAACTTAATTCTTTAATTAAACAATTACATCTTGCTTATGAACGACGCAATGATTGTATTTATAATATCAAAGATAATCTTGCTAAATATCAAGAAGCTGGTGTTGATGTTTCGGTAGTATTCGATATTGATAATCGTAGTAAGATTTATTTTAATAAGAAACAAGATGTTCTACTTGGTACTAAACTAATGAGTTATATTCGTAGTTATAATTACTTAGTTTATGAACGTCTTGATAAACTTGATGATGATATAGAAACTCTTGCTGCTCTTAAAGAATTACCTTCTGAAATGTATACTTATATGCAAGATGAAGTTAATAATGAGATAGCTAATTTATTATGTAAAGGTAACAATTATTCTTTTGGTAGTTCTGTAGGTTACGTTTATGTTTACTATAAAAAGACGATGCCCGGTGATGTATGTAGTGTTGTCGATTGGGGTGCTACAAAAGACTTAAAAAAGAAATTGTTAGAACAAGGTATTAATATACGAACTGCTGATAATCCAAATGGTATTCCTTATTTCATATATTATGATTATGACTGGTGTATAAAAGCTGTATATCATAAAGTCAAAGGTCGAATACCACAAAGTGTCTATTATAAATTCAAATTTGGTCACACAAGTAGTGCTTACGAGAATGGTGAAAAAACTATTGACAGAACACCTTTTGCAATGAAAGGTAAAACTGTTGATGAAATTGCAACAAATCGAAGACTTAATTGTTTCAATAAAATTCTTGCAATTTGTTTTAATCATCCTGACGAAGCTATTAAACTATATCGAAATAATCTTCCTAAACAAAATAATGCTTTATGATTGATAATAATATATTCATTAGTAGTGCTACATTAATTCCAGATATGTATAACGATTATAATATACAAAGTGATGACTTTATAAGTCGTTTTCCTATTTGGGTTGCAAATGCTTTAGAAGAACTTAAGTTTATTCAAGCCTACGTTAATGTAGAAAAAGATATTGAATTTGATGACCATCGTTGTCAATTACCGTGGGATTTCCGTGGTGTAATTGATGTTATTATAAATAACAAAAAAGCTGTTCTTAAAAATTCAGCTGAATTTAACAAAGATACTATTACTGAAAAAGTAACAACTGTTCCGACATATACTCCTTATCCCGGTATTCCAAATGCAGACATAACAAGTCCCGGTGATAAAAACGATAGTTTTAATCATGCTCCTGTTGATAAAGAGCAACCTTATTATTATATTAGTAATAACTGGATTCATACTAACGTTGATTATGGAACTATTCATTTAAGATATCGAGCTTTACCAGTTGTTTATGATAGTATTATAAATATGGATGTTCCTCTTATTTATAATAACGGCCCTCTTAAAAAATATCTTAAACTTTATGTTCTTAAACAAATGTTATTAAGAGGTTATAAACATCCGGTTATAAGTCTTACAGCAAACAATCCTTATACAAATCCTGCAATAGAACTCGATAGAATGAGAATACAAGTTCGAGTTTCTTGTAATAAATTTAGTAACGACCGTCGAGAGAATATTGCTACTATTCTTCGTACATTAGAATAATAGAAACTATGAAAGTTTTAGGTCTTGATTTAGATAATTCACCTCATATTGCACAAGATAAATCTTTACGATATGCTAAAAATATAACTATTGATAATAAAGGTCAAAGTTATTTTAATGAAAGAGGATTTGATTTCATAGGTGAATTAGATGATATTCTTGAAAATCATCCGACAAATCGGCATATCATTCCTTATATTTATAGTGATGCCGATAATCACAAATATAATATTATAGGTACAATTCCAACTAATGTTGGTGTTGTACTTTTTTGCGTTGTAGAACACTGGAATAATGCAGATAAATCTGATTTACAAACTAACGACGCTATTATATATCTTAATCTTGATGATAATAACCCAACTGTAAAACGTTGTTTGTATAGTACATCGGGTGCATTTGGATTCAGTATTGATAGACCAATTCATGGAGATTATATATACAATTATAAAGAAAATTTAATTGTTACATTTACTGAAGGAACTGATGAATCAGCAAATGAAACAAGAATTATTAATATGACTGACCCGTTTTATGATGGTAACAATGGAGATGATACTGCGATAGGATATGATATTATTATTGATGAAGTTGATTCATTTAATCTTATTCCAAATGTTACTTATCCTGAACTTCAATTAGAAGTTAAAGACGGTGGTAATCTTAAAACTGGTGCTTATCAAATAGCAATTAAATATCGTCTTGATGATGGTACTTATACTAACTATTCTCCTTTGAGTACATCACTTATTGTTTGTGGTAATTACGAAGAAGATTATGCATTAGGTATCGAAATCAATAAAAATATTACTATTAGTTTTAGAAATAGTAGTATTAAATATAAACATTGTAGGTTTGCTATTGTTTATATTACTGACGAAGCTCAATTATCCTATGAAACTGATGATATTTCAATTAATGGTGTAAGTACTACTCATATTGTAAGTGATGTTTCATATTTATCTACTATAAGTCTTGATGATATTTTTATTAAAAATATATCATATATTCGAGATAATACTCTTGTTAATTTCAATAATAGACTTATTCGAGGTAATGTAAAAACTCTTGATTATAGTAAACTTGATAGTGAACTTAAAGAATTTACAGAGAATAATCTTGATGTTCAATTAAGTTGGAATCCGAGTTCTTCTTATATTAATAGTACTCGACGTTATTTTAAGAGTGGCGAAGTTTATGTTCTTTATGCTGGATATTATGATTATAAAGGTGACCTTGTAAATATACATCATATTCCTTGGAAAGCTAACAATTATGATATTGAAGCTTATCCCGTAGGTTCTACTAATCAAAATGCTCATAAAATTCCTTATAAATCTGAAAGTATTAGTAAGATTATAAGTCCGAGTTGGAAGAGTTTACCTGATATTGATGTTGCTGAACAAGTAGATGAAATTACTAAAACTGGTGTTGGTAGTGAAAAACCTACAATAGCTCGTAATCGTTATTTTACTTTATACGGAGTTTCGACTGGACATACAACAGTTAAAGCAAAAGGTCGTTCTTTAACAAAAGGTAAACTGAAATTACCAAGTCTTCCATTACCGTATACAACTGAAGATTCTGAAGGTGGAGTTAATCCTTCTGATTATCAAGTTGTAGTATTGGAGATAACAAGTGAGAGTACATCAAGTCAATTAATTGGTGTTGAATGTAGTCCTACATTTGGTGGAGATAGTTTAATACCTGCTGGTATAAATTTAACTACAAAAGTTTATGATGCTACATCGGTAGTTAAACAAATTGATTCAGAAGAATCTGAAGTTGAAACTGGATATTATGAAATTTCTGAATCTAATCTTTTAGCATCTGATAGTAAATCTACATTTATTGGTAATACAATTAATACCAAAACTAATTTCGTAATTAATCTTGATGCAAAAGAAACTAAATATATTTTAATTGAAGCTCGATTAGGAGATAAAGTTGATGGAACAACTGCTCCGACATTTAATTGGTTAACTCAATTATATTCTACTTCTTCTGAATGGAATCCTACTTATACATTAAGTCCTAATATTAATATTAAAGCTAATCTTGCTGGTAAAACAGGCTTAATGAATAAATATATTAGTTCGATAGTTTATTTCTTTGTTGAACATAATATTAATAATTCTCGAATTGTTACACAAGGTTTCGCAATGCGAGATACTGAAACTAACAATTTCGGTAAGAATCAAACTTATAAGAATCCTTTTGGTGGAGATAACGCAAGATTTTATACATTTGAATATCTCTACAATAAGATAAATAGTATTAGAGGTAAACTTAAACCTCTATACTTTGAAACTGATGTTCTTAAATTTGTTAAAAATGAAGAACTTGATGATGATATAAAAGTATTTCCAGCTAAATGGAATGGTAGTGATTTCAATGCTTTTAATGATGAGCCTAATGAATCTGGAACTCGTTTCTTAGATGCTGACATTAATAGTCTTACCATTGATACTTCTCGTGCAACTAAAGATGTTTCGCTTGAATATATCAATGCTAATATTAGTTCTCAAAACAATATTGCTGGCGATAGTTATTATCGTATTGAAAAAGGTTTTGATGGATTTAATAAAGGTACAGATAATGAAGAATGGGCAAGAGGATATATTGCCGATTTAATTAATAATTCTGAAACACTTTATTCTGATGTTAATAATCAGAAACTTCAAATTGCATCTAATGTAATTAATATTAAAGGTTCTTCTGAAATAATAACTTCATTAGTTGGTGATACATTTATTGGATATATAACCCTTCGAGCTACTGCTCCATCATCTGATTATCGTTATGGTGATGCTCAAGCAAAAGAATTAGACAGTAACGCCACTGTTTATCGTTGGATATTCACTGTTCCTCTTGAAAGTAAATTCAATATTCTTGCTCGATTTAGTGTTAATAACGTAGATAAATCTTTCAAATATCACGATAAACGGGGTAATGAATTACGCGAATTTTATCAATTAAGTTATCAAGTTGATAATTTCATAAATAGTAGTGTTGGTAAAGGTTATTCTCCTGTTTACAATGAGAATGGAATTGAAACATTTACTTATTTTGAAGAAATTCCCGGAACTCAAGACCATCCTTATCGTATAATTCGTAGTCAATTACAGAATGCTGAAAATGCTAATCTTAATTGGCGATTATTTAGAAGTGATGATTATAAAGATATGCCTTTTAATCGAGGTGAAATTATCGCATTAAAAACTGACAATAAAAATCTTTATATTCAACAAACATACGGTTTGCATTTATTGCAACTTCGTGATACACTTTCTAATACTGATGAAGGTACTTCGTATTTAGGTACAGCTGATATATTTAATATGGAACCTCAAGAGGTTACATATAGTCCCAGTGGTTATATAGGTTGTCAAAGTTATTTTGATACTCACGTTAATGTTATTGGTTATTTTGTTATTGATGTAGTTCATAGACGTATCTTTAATATCAATGGAGATAAAGTAAGTAATATGACTGCTCTTAATGCTCTTAAATGGTTTGATGGTAATCTTGTAAAAGATGTAGTTAATCCGTTTAAAAATAATGGTAGAATTTGGGCATTTAATGAAGATACTAATATCTTATATTTAGTCCAAAATGTTAATAACAAACAGTTCACAATTAGTTTTAGTCCTGTTGCTAATGCTTGGATTTCATTTCATGATTATAATCCTATCGTAGGTATTACCAATCGAAATGGATTATTCTGGTTTGATAAACATGGTATTTATGCAATATCTAAAAATAATTATGGTCGATTCTTAAAAGATGATAATGGTAATCAACTTATTAAAGAATCATATATTAAATTTATTCTTAATGATAATAATAGTTATAATAAGTTATTAAATAATATCGCTTGGAAAGATAGAGTTGATATTGTTAATAATTTGTTACCTACTCTTAATGAATTTTATAAAACTATTAATGAAATATTGGTTCATAATGATGACCAATGTACTGGTTATAAACTTGTTAAATTTAATGATATTTGGTATAATGGTACAACTGGTGTTAATAAAGTAAATCTTTGGAGATTTAATAATGTTAATGATATACACAAACAAATACCTTTTATGATTACTGATTTAGTTGTAGATGAATCTGCACTAAAACGTAAAGCTAAATGGTATGATATTAATAAATTCATTTGTCAATATGTTTATTGTATAATGAAGTTTAATAATAGTGATAATAACAGACTTTGGGAACTTATTGATGTTAATCCTGAATGGATTCTTGATAATCGTAATAATCAAAGATAATTTGTAACAACTTGTGCGGCTCGGCCTTCGGCCTCGCTCCCCGGTGGGGCAGGAGGTTGCACGCCCACTTGTCGTGTTACTCAAACTTTTAATGGTATGTCTAATCGTAAAGTTAATCCTGATAGTCTTCGTCAAGTTACTCGTTATATTAATGAGTATTCTCAACATATTTGGGATAACGAATTGACTGGTGATAAAGAATTTGTTCGTGTTAAAGAAAATAATAAACTTAAAACTGTTCGTTCACGTTCAAAAGATGGTAAATATTATTATCCTTATGCTTCATATGAAGGTGGTGCTAAAACTATTGGTCCCGGTTTTAAGTTAAATGATACTTCTGATTTTACTAAATCTGTTAAAGCAAAAGGTAAAGCAACAAGAAAACAAATTGATGCTGAATTGAATCGTCGTATGGCGAAAGCCTACAATGATGTTCGTGATATTTATTCTGAGAAATATGGTATTGATGATTTCAATACTTTACCTCAGCCTATTGTTAATCTTATGTCTAATCTTGCATATCGAGTAGGTCGAACTGGTTTTAGACAATATAAGAAATTGTTAAAAGGTGCTAATGAACGTAATACAGATAGTATTATTAAAGAATATACTACTGGTAATAAAAGAAGAGATAAATCTGAATTAGAAATATTTAAGAATAATAGTTCTAATGATTATGATATGACTAGAAATAGACTATTTTCTAATTTTAATACTGATGATAATCCTGATAATTATGTTGAAGATATGAGTAAAACTAATCGTAAAAAATATAATTTCGGTGGTATTCGTTCTACACATGATGCTACTGCTGATTATTTAGGAATGGCTCGTAATTCCGGTAATAGTTTTTTCGGTAATGGTACGATTGATTTATTATATCATGGCGGAAAGAATGATGATACTGGAATCCCAGTTAAGAACTATGTAGATAAGTTGATTGCTAATGATAAACTTATCTATGCAAATATGCAGAACAAAATCAATAATGAAATTTTAACTTCTCGTGGTATTACTGCTAAATTCGGTGGACTTGTTGGAACTCCTCGTAGGAAATTTTATTGGGGTGGAACAAGTATTAATGACCCCGGTAGTGTTCAATGGGGTACGCGAGTTCAAGCCAGTGATATTGATGAATCTAAATATAGTGCTGATGGCGAAGGTATCGTAGGTGGTAGCGCTTTAAGTGGAGCTGGAACTGGATTAGGAATTGGAGCTGCTGTTGGTGGAACCGCGGCGCTTGCTACTGGTGCAGCTGCTGGTTCTTGGCTTGGCCCTATCGGTGCTGGTATCGGCGCATTAATTGGTGGCATTGTTGGTCTGTTTACTGGACGTAAGAAAAAGCGTCAAGAAGAACGTCGTCGTCAAGAACTTTTAGCTGAACAAGCTGAAATGGAACGTCAGCAGACTTTGGGTAATATGCAAGATAAAGTTGAAAATGATGTTGCAACTATTCGACAAAGTAATCTTGGCAATTACTCCGAAGGTACAGGATTTTATGCTAAATTAGGTGGAATGGTTGGTCGTAGAAAGTTAAACACCGGAGGTCAAGTAGTTCCTAATTCATCTAATAGTGTTGTTGCTTATGGTCAAACTCATGAACAATATAATCCTGCTACTGGTGAAACTGGAATCATATATGGTGATTCGGAAATTGAAGGTGGCGGCGCTAAAAATGGTCGAATGTATGCTGGTGAAGTTGTTCGTGAAACTTCTGAAGGTGGTCAAGTATTCAGTGATACAATTAAAGTTCCCGGAACAAATCGTACTTTCGCTGATTACGCAAAGAAACTTACTGATATGAAAGGTAAAAAAGAAGCTCAAGTCATTCAACTTGCTGATGGAGTTACATTATCTTTATCTGCATTAGATAAGAGTAAAACTAACAAATTACAAACTGGAACAAATATTCGTAATATTGAAAAATTAGTTTATAAAATGAATAAAGCTCGTGGTGAATCTGAAGCTATTGATGCTAAAACAGCAGATTTGTTTGAAGCTCAAGAACTTTATGCCACTGCTTTAGGACTTCGTGATGATGCTCCGATTATGCGTTGTGGTGGAATGATAAGAAAGAAAAGACCTTTTGGTGGATATGCTTCACCTTATAGTCTTACAGGAGTTTCAGCTCCTAAACTTACTACTTTACCTCCAATTCAAACTACTGCAAGTGCTGGCGGTGGTTCTGCATTTAAGTTTGGATTTAATGAATTTGGACTTGGTATGAATCTTGCAAGTTCACTGTTTGGAATTGTAGGTAACGCTCTTAATACTCGTGCTAATCGAAAGGCTATTGAATTTGAATCTACACTTCATGTTCCGAAAGGTAATAAAGTAGATGCTGTCCAATATAGTACAGATTATGATATTAGTGAGGAATTACAAGAACTTGGCACACAAGAACGTAGAGCTGCTCGATATATTACTGATAACACAAGTAATGTTCAAACTGCTCGAAATAGTGTAGCAAATCTTGCAATTAATGCTCAACTTGCTCGAAATAAATTGTATGGAGCTAAGAAAGATTATCAACGTCAAAGATATGATTTGAATAGGCAAGAACGAGTTAATGCTCGAAATGTTAATAGTCAAATTATGTATCAAGACGCTATTAATGAATATAACAAAGCTGTCGGCTTGAATCAACAGTTAATGGCAGTCAGAACGCAAGGATTACAAGGAATGTTACAAGGAGTTGAAGGTCTTGCCGGAGCAGTTAATAATTACGCAAGTGCCCGCTTATACGAGAAATTATGGCCTCGTGGAGTAACTAATCACATGAGAAGTGGTTTTGCTTGTGGTGGTCTTGCAAGACGTAAAAGAGCTTAATATGATGCGTGATATATCGGATTATTCTTTTATAGGATAGTCCGATATTCACGATTTTTTGTATATTTGTAATGATACAAATAGTGGTACAAACACGCGCGACAAGTGGGCGTGCAACCTCCTGCCCCACCGGGGAGCGGAGCCGCTGGGCGAAGCCCAGCAGGCGGAGCCATACGAGTTACAACTAATTTACAAACTAATCATTATAAAATTATGGCAGAAATTGCAATAGGTCGATACGATACTAATACATTAAAAACTCCACAATTACAAGATTATGGAAGTGTATATGCTGCTGTTGGAAATGCTTTGAATCAAAAGTATTACCAAAATCGTGAAGCATATATTAACAGAATTGCTAATCCTTTAAGTCAAATTAAAGCAACTTCTCGTGGACAAAAAGTCCTTGATTCTGAAAGAGCTAAGATTGTTGAAGGTGCTAATGAATTTAAGGAACAAGATAATTGGTTTGCAGCAGATGATTATATTTATAAGCAAACTGAGAATATTCTGACTAATGAAGGTCTTAAAGCTGTTCAAGCTGATTACGCTTTAGAACAGCAATATATAGAAGATTTGAAAAAGAGTGATTGGGATACTCAAAATCAAAATGCTTTCCTGCTTCGTAGTCGTTTACAATCTTCTGATATTATTTATGATGCAGAAACTAATACTGTTGTAAGCGGTGGTTTTAACGGAGTTCAAATCGGTAAAAAGTTCGATGTAAATAAATATCAAAAAGACGTATTTGATATTCTTTCAAAAGCTAAAGCTGATAAAGTATCATTTGAAAATCTTGTTACTAATCCTGATATGATACGTCAGTATGGATTAGATGTTGCAACAGGTTTCGATGGTGAAAAGTTAGCAAGTCACTTTGTTAAAACTGGTAGTGAAAGAGAAGGTATTACAGAACAAGAGATTATGAGTTATGCTATGTCATTACTCAAATCTAATCCTGATTATACTAATTATCTTACTACTATTTGGCAGAATCAAGATGCTCTTACTCGATTTGTAAAAGATGATAGTTCTGCTGGTGGACATTTAAGAGATTACGAATTAGAAGATTACGCTCCTTTATTCGCTGGTAATCCTACAATGTTTGCTCTTAATGGTTTAGGTATTAACGTAAATGAACTTGGTGCTCCTACAAGAGACGGTAAGTTTACTGTTAATTCTAAATTACCTGCTGAGGTTAAAACTTTATTAGATACTGTTAATAAAGAATATGGAGTTAATGTTCTCGATATATTACAGAATAAAGCTCAAGTTCCACCTGAACTTATTCAAGCTGGTTTACAGAATTATGTAGATAAAATGTTTGAAAGTTACGCTAAGGGTGTACTTGGTGCTACTGATGATATTGAGAATCTTGATAGAACAGCTTTTACACAAAGTGTTTTGTCTGGTCAATTTATTAACAATAATATTCAAAGTTTAGCTGGTGCTGCCGCAGGTTTATATTCTTATCAAGATATTAAGACTACGGTTGGTTTAATTGCTAATCCCGGTTATACAGCTTATGTTAAAGCTCGTGCAAAAGGTAAGCAACAAGAACTTGAAACTCTTCAACAATATGCTCCGTATCTTGATACATTAGGTGGTTTTGAAGTTACTGGTGATAGTGTTGCAGAAAACATTAATCGTCGTAATGAAATTACTGACCAAATGACTAAACTTTCAAATTCTATGAATCAGATATTTACATCTGATGAACTTGGAATTTTAGGTCTTAGTCCAGGAGATGGTAATATTGTTAAAACACTTAATATTTCTACTGCTGAAAGATTAGTTGATTCAGCAGGTCTTGACGAAGAAACAGCAGCCAATCTTAAAGGTAAACTCTTACAAGTTCAAACTGCTCAACGTAATTATAATAATCTTCAAGCTAAACTTCGTTCTGACGAAATTCAACTTAATTCTGTATTTGATACTTGGAATAAACATCGAGATAAGATTGAAGGTGGTATAGGTTGGTATAGAGTTAATAACGAAGAAGCTAAGATTATTCTTGATAACAGACTCGATAGTTATGATAAATACGTTGATTATATAAATCAAAATTATAAAGAACTTTATAATCCTGAAACATATAGTAGTACTTGGGTACGAAAAGATGGTGTAACAACTGGAGCTAAATATCTCGGTGATATGCTGACAAAAGAAGAGTTTGAATCTACTTTGTCTAATGCAGCAGATAATGTTTCAAATCGTTATCGTAAAGCTATTGCTGATGCACCTCTTGAATTTACAGCAACTCGTGAGATTATTGCTAATCCTTCAAGATTTCAACAAAATTACATGGCAGCTGCTATGGTAAATTGGAAAAAAGGTGCTGGTAATATTAGTATTGTTCAAACTCCATCTGGAGAAGGTATTGGTCTTACTGGAATGCAATTAGCTAAGTACATGAACTTTGATGCGTTCCCTACTTCGACTACTATTAATTCAAAAGGTACAAGTGTAACTCGTCAGAGTAATGCTACTAAAAATTCTAAACCTCTTTCGGGTAAAGAACTTGGTCTTGATTATGATATTTATAAGACTGAGGTTAGTCCAATTGCTAATGGAATTGCAGCTCGTGAAGGCCGTAATGAATATGCGATTACTCTTTTCGATGAAACCGGTGCTGCTCGTGGTAATATTATTTTCTCTGAACAAGTAGACCCATCTACTATTGCTCGTCAAATTCTTGATAATTACCGTAATATTAAACCTTATGCTAAAATTGGTGGTGAAGGTTTACAACGTAGTGCTGGAATGATTGAATCTCAATACGCTTCGGGATTTATTGATTTCGATACCACTGGTGCTAACAATAATCCTGCTGTTGCAAATATCGCAGACCTTCAAAGAACTGTTGATGATTTAGGTAAAGTTGAATATAATTTGAATATTCACGAACCTTTTAATAATTCTATTGATGGAAATAGTCGTAAAGTTGAAATCGGTAGAACTACGCAAGGTTATTATATAAAAGATATTAGTGGATTAACATATCCTGACGGTTCTGTTCATTATGGTCAGTTTGGATATAATGCTATTCCGAATAGTCTTTATACTATAAATGGTATTACCACTAACAATATTCAATATTATGATACAATTAATGAAGCATTAAGACCTATTTCTGAATATGTATTAACACAATATGGAATACTTCTTGATATGCAAGAAGCAGCAGAAGCTATTCAAAACAATAGAATTAATAATGCTAATATAGGATATTAAACATATGCCAAATTTAACAGATATTAAGATTCCTATTACAGGTTCTCAAGCTCTTACTCCGGTTGAAACACAAGTTTCTGGAGTAGGAGCTACTCCTGTTTTACCGAGCATGGAAATAGAAAAAGCTCGTGGTGCAAAACAATCTTCAATTAGACCTTTTAATATTTCTGAATACGAAAATATATTAGGTCGAGGTCAAGTTAATCCTAATCTTGATTTAAGTGTTCTTAATGAAAATAGAGCACAAAATCAAAGCGGTTGGTATTTAACTAAAAATGCTATTGGTCAATTAGGAACTACTATTCTTGGTGGTACTATTACTGGTATTGGTAGTATTCTTAATTTCTTTCCTACTACATATCGTGCTATTAGTCAAATATGGGATGATAATGCCAAATATAAATGGGACAAAGCTATCAACGAAGGTCTTGGTTCTGAATGGCAGAGAATAGGTAAAGATATTGAAAATTGGGGTCGTAAAACAATGCCTATTTATCAAACAGAACAAGCTCAAAAAGGTGGTTTTGCTGGTGGTATGGGTGATGCTACTTGGTGGGCAAGTATGTTTCCTACCGTAGGTTCTGCGACCGCATCTATGCTTCCTGTTATTGGACAAATGCGAGCTTTACAAGCTGTTGGTAAATTAGGAACAATGATTAACGGTGTTGGCCGTTTAGGTTCTGCATTGAATAAAGCAGGTCGTGCATTACAAAATCCTTATACTCAACAGATAATTGGTACTTTATATGGAGCACATCTCGATAGTATGGAAGAAATTGTTCGTGGTTATGATGAACAATATCAATATGCTCTCGATTTAGGTTTCAATGAAGATGATGCTCGTAAGTTTGCATCTGTTTATGCTTCTGAAAGTTACAATGATGCTTGGGCTTATGGAGTATTATTTAATGCTATTGAACTTAATAGTATGCTTCGTGGTATTAAAGAAGCTCCAGTTAATAGTATTTCTATTGAAAAAGGTTTAAAAAGTAATATAAAAGGTCTTGCACAACAAGGTAAGACTTTTGTTTTAGATAGTGAAACATCTAAACTTAATCGCAAACTCATTCCAAGTATTGGACTTCATAAAACAAAAGATTTCTTTTCTGTTGCTTTATCTGAAGGTCTTGAAGAGATGCGAGTTGATATGGCACTTAATGAAGGTGTCATTGCTGCAAAAAAAGAACTTGGAATTGAAGATGAAACTGCTGCTTTAACTCCGTTAGCTCGTATGGGAAGACTTGTTGAACAAGCTTCTTCATGGGATAGTTTTATTTGGGGTGCTATCGGTGGTGGTGTAATGTCTGCTGGACGTAATGGTGTTACACGAATACTTAATGGTAAAGCTCAACAAGAAGCTGAAAATAAGCGAGCTACTAACATTATAAATGGTATTCAAGATACTGCCGCAGCTATTGCTGATTTTGACGGTGATATGAATATTAAAGTAACTGAAACTCCAGTTTTAGATGAAGCTGGTAATCAAGTTATGAATAGTGATGGTACTCCAAAAGTTAACAGAACTATTACTGACTCTGCTTCAAGTTTACTTGTTGGTATTATGGGTAGAATTGGTTCTGCTAATGGATTCAATTATGCTGTTGAATATTTTGATGAATTAAGTAAATTATCAGATGCTCAACTTGAAGAAGTTTACGGTGCTAATAAACGACCTGTCGTAGATGCTCTTCGTAGAGAATTTACTATTATGCGAGATATTCATGCTCGTAATATGGGTTTAAGTTGGGGTAATCCTTTCGACAATGTTCTTAAAGTTCAGGCATCAACTGATGATTATTTACTTGACTATTATCGTCGTCAATTAGCTATCGTTGATACTGATATTCAAACTTTCGATATTGAAGCGTCTAATCTTCGTAAGCAACGAGATGAAGCCCTTAAAGCTATTGATAGTAAACTCCATAACTTAAATGTAGAAAAGATTGTTCTTGAACAAGAACGTGAAGAACTGCAAAAAGTTATTGAAGATTATAAAACTCAGCTTGAAGATAAAACTCGTAATAAAGCGATTAGTACACTTAAAGGTAAACGTACTCGATTAGTAAATAAGATTAAAACTATTGAAGATACAATTAATGGTTTACAATCTCAAATTGATGAATTAAATACTTATATTGCTAATCAAGGTGCTATAAGTACAAAACAACCTAATCGTAAAGCTCGTAAACCTTATCTTCTTGAAATTAAAAATAGTAAGAAATCTATTTTAAGTCTTCAACAACAAATTGCAAATGCTCGTCAAGCTATTGCAGAATTAGAAGTTGGTAAACTTCAATATGAACAAGAACTTGCTATTCATAATGGAGAAATTGCTGATACTCGTAGGAAGATTGAATTATTTGAAAATGATTTAGCTGATTACGATGCAAGACTTAATAGAATTAATAGCGATATTGCAGAACAGAGTGAACGTGAAAATAACAATGTAGCTGAATATAATGAAGCTGCAAAACGTTTGCGTGAAACTCGCAATAACAATAATCAAACATATAAATCTCTTGAAGAAGCTCGAACTCAACTGAGTATGGCTGTAATGGCTCTCGAAGAAAATGTTAATAATCGAGATGAGATTATGGCTGAACGAAGTAAGTTACTTAAAGAAGTTTATGATAAACAAGAAGAGATTGAAAAAGCTAAAGATAAAGTAGAGGAAACTACTGAAATTACTAATCAAGAAGCAAGTAAAGAACCCGAAAATGTTACTACCGAGGTGCTAACAGACAGTAACGGGATTTCGTACTCTCTCGATGACAGCGAGGCCCCAAATACCGTCGATATTAAAAATAAGGTATATTCGGTAGGCTCAAAATTTAATGTCGCAGAATCGCCTAAAACCGTGCAAAGAATCGAGGTCGTAACCGACGACGAAACCGATTTTAGTGCTGTAATGGTTACTATAAAAGATGATGCGACTGGTAAAGAAGATACATATTCTGCAAAAGAACTTGCAGGTATGGATATTACTGAAATTCGAAGTGAAGTTCAAACTAAATTTGATGCTATTTATAAAACACTTTATAGTATTCAAGATAAACTTTCAGCAGATAAATTTGAGAATCATTATTTAGATACTATTATAAATCTGTATAAAGAATTATCTGATTCTAATAGTGATATTTATAAAGCATTATTATCTCCTATTGATAATACTGAACTTAATACGTTACGAACTAATATTATTGGTAATTTTATTGGTTGGATAAATGAATATCAACCTACTGAAATTAGTAATGAAAATTTAGAAAAAGCTAATCGTGTAAAACAGTTATTATCAGATAGTAATATTCGTATTGCAAACAATCTTAAATCTAATCTTTTTAAAGATTGGATTTGGAATCTTTATGGTGGTGATATAGTTGGTTATCGTGAAGAGGAAAACGCTAAAATGCGTGAAGCTATTGCTGATTATATTGCTAACGTTGCTAATATTCTTAATAATAATTATACTATCACGGATGGTAAATTAACTCTTAAGAATATTAATGTAGACCATAATGTAATTCGAGCACAAATTGAAGGTCTTACTCAAATTAAATTTGAAAATCTTAATAGTAATTTTGATACTGTTAGATATTCAAATTTCTATCATAAGATAACTCTATTCAAAAATAGTATTATTAATGAAGTAGCTAAAAGTACAACTGAATTTTACAAAACTAATATCGCATATATTAATAGTGTGATGAATAGATTTATTAGTAAAATTCGTGCTATTAGACAAGATGAAGATAGTCCGTTACATGATGCTCTTGTAAATGATGATGGCTTTGGTAGTCAAACTTCTAAAATTATGGAATTTGCTACTGCCGTAAATAATTTAGCAAAAGAGTTTTTAGAATATGGTGCTGTTCCTAATCTTCCTGCTCGTACAAGACTTCATACATTAGCTCAATCAATTCAACCTTATTTGGTATCTGATGTTGATGCTTTGAATCTTACTGGTGTGGATGTTATTACTGCTGTTCGTCAAAGTAATGTTCTTGATTTATTAAGAAATGCTCGAATGGCTTATTCTATTCTTTCGAGATATTATAATTTTGAAAGTGGTACTGAATTAAACGATGATGTATCTATTCTTAATAGTCTTGATGTACTTGCTAACAGTGTTTCTGACTTTATAGATGATACTGAATCGAGAGATGAATTTAATACTAATGACTATCGTTATTACATTAGTGATTCAATGCGTAATGCTCTTGATGCTATTGAAAATACTATTGTAAAACTTGATGGTCGTCAGATATTTACTGATAATCACGTTTATACTTACGAAGATATTCTTGATTCTATATATCAGCAAACAGATGGTCGTAATGATGTTATCAAATATTATGAACCTATCTGGTATGCACTTAAATATTTTAAAAATGATGTAAATGTTAATACAATATATCAACAAATGAGTAAGAATGGTGTTCCACAAGAACAACTTGATGCTCTTAAACGTCTGTTTGATATTATTAATAAACGAATTGCTAATCCTATTCAAACAACAGACGGTGCTTATCTTGATAGTAACTTAAATCTTCGTGGTAAGTTTTTAAGTGATTTCTTCAAAACTCATATTCAACGTGAATTTGAAACTAATGGTTTCAAAGGTTTACGTCGTCTTACACCTGAAGTTTATAAGATTATCACAAGTCCTGAATATTATAATCATAAAACTCGTGTTATTAAAAATAATATTACAGTTAATGGTGTTAAATTCAAGACTACTGAATTATTTGATGCTTTAAGAACTTTACACGAAGGTCAGGAATTTGAAGTTACTTATAAAAATGGTAATGTCGATGTCAATTTAGATGTAAATGGTAAGAAACTATTAATTGAACGAATTGGTTTAGGTGATAGTGAAACTTATCATGGAATCCAATTAGGTAGAATTGATGAAAGTGGAGTTAATCAATATGATTCTGCTTTTGGTAATTCTTATGGAACATCTAAATTTATAGATACTATTATCCGAAAAGCTGGTGGAAGTGATACAATATTTAACTTAACAAAAGAGTTTTATAAAGTATATACTGAAGCCTTAACTCGTGAACAACAAACATCTGATTCAGTTGTTTCAAAACTGAAATCAATTATTAAAGAATTAGATAAATATGGTAATACATCAAAAACTGAACATTCTGAAATAATCAATGCTTTCATTGGAGCTATCCAATATAATACCGAAGTCGAAGGTGTTAGTCCTGAAGCGTTTGATATTGAAGCTCTTGATTTGAATAAGGTTTATTATCTTATTAGTCCTATGTTCTATAATGTAAGACTTAAAAATCTTAATGATTATGTTCGTTATGGACTTAGAATCAAGAACGCTTATCAGAATCTAAATACTAAACTTGGAAATGACTTTATTCAAAGTCAAAAACTTGTTACTGAAATTAAAGAAAAAGGTTCTGCAATTTTAGTATTAAAAGGTATTAATAAATCTCCTATTACATTTGCCGATTCAAGTGGTTATCGAGCTAATGTAAATGAAGAGATGCAACGTACTGTTACAGTTAATGGTAAACCTGCTGTTAATATTATTCAACGTCAGCCTAATGCTGATGGTTTAATGTTAATTTCATCACTTACTACTGATACTGCATTTAATAATCCTATTGTTGAAGATAAAATTACTTCATCTGATAGGCATTTCCAAATGTATGCTGAAATTCAAGCTAATACTGGTGAAAATGGAAAAAGTTATGTTCCGTTACATCGTGGTAATTTAGCAAGTGATGTTGCAGATACACCGTTTAATGTAGCTGCTATGGAATTTGTTACTCAAACTATGAGTGATATTATTTCAGATGCTACGTTTACATCTCTTCCGACTGATGCTAAATCTGGTCTGTATACTCTTGTAGATGATACTAATAAGACTCGAACTAAAGCTCACAATGCTAATATTCGTAGTCGATTAGCTCCTTTATCAGAAGCTATCATTACAAGTTATAATCGTGGAGTTCCGGGAGCTGAATGGTTTAATATTAGTTCTCTTTATGAAAATACAGACCCTGCTACTGGAAAAACTCGTTATATTAAACATTTAGATTTCCAAACAGTTGTTCGTAAAAAGAATATACTTGGAAATGGAATAAGTTATATCAATAGAATTAGTATTGAATATACTAAATCTGGTGATAAATTTACTCCTGTTAAACTTCGATTAAGTCGTAGAGTAATTCCAGTTAATAGAACTACTTCAAAAGTTCGTATTGCTAAGAGTCCTTTTACAGCACGAGAACTTGCTCAATTAAATGGTATTATTGAAAAGAGTAAATCTAACAAAGGAACTTACGCTGTAATTGATTTGCAAGCAAGAGGTATTACTGGTAAAGATTTAACTGATTTACTTAATCATAATCTATTCCGTAAACTGTATGGTAATATGCAACGTAGTGTTACTACTGCATTGCAAGGCGACCATTATACTTATGGTGTTAAAACAGATGATGGTTACGCAGCAGTTAAAGGTCAATATAAATCTAAAATACTTGATTGGGCTAAACAACAAGGTATCGTTGATAAATCTGTTTCTTCAACATTTGATTCGATGCAAGATTTTATTCTTGACACCGGCGCTTTAACAACAAGTGTTATTGGAATTAGAGATACCAATGGTAATGTTGTTACCAATTATACTATTGATTCTATTCAACCTGCAATGTTCTTTGAACTTAAATCTGAAAGTTCTGATAATCCTATTCGAGAATCAGAAGATATGACGAAAGAATTTGCTGTTAAAGCAATTACAACATTAAGTTCAATGACAAGTGATACTGAAACAAACTGGTATCAAAAACTTGTTAATATTACAGATGATAAAGTAGCAGGTCTTAGAGTATTAGGTGTTATACCTGATTTTGTATCTGAAGATGTTGCTAACAGAATCGCTGAATTATATGATAGAATTTATACTGATGGTAAAACTAATTTCAGTATTAAGAAACTATCGAGTAAACAAGATTTCATAATTGCTCAATATGATAAAGGTACTGAAACTATCGTTATCAATAGTAATAAACTTACTAAACGTGATTTTACTGCTACTGATTTAGGTGTTAATATTACTCATGAATCTCTTCATAAGTATTTTGAACAACAAACTAATTCTAAAGAATTATACGATAAACTTGCTACATTAATTAGCGATATTAATGACACAGCATTTAAAGTTGATTCTAAAGAATTTAATGCTAAATATAAGAGCGATTTAACTGAACTTGAACTTGGTTATCTTCGTACATATCTTAAAATATTAAGTGAAGCTCCTGCTGAAATAGTTACTTATGCTTTTACAAATAAACAGTTTGCTAATTTGGCAAATAGAATTATCGTAGAAGAAGCTCCAAAGATTAAAAAACGTAAAAGTCTTTGGGATAAAATTATTGATGCAATTCTCTCTGTTATTGGTATAGATACAGTTACTGATAATAGTTTACTTAGTAATGTACGAAATATAGTAATTAATAGTTTGGATAGTGTGAACAGCCGACGCGCAAAAAGTCCGACCAGTGGGCGTGCAACCTCCTCTCCCACCGGGGAGCGGAGCGCTGGGCGAAGCCCAGCAGCGGAGCCAACCTCAGTTACAACTAATCAAACTAATGTTACAAATGATGCAACACATGATAATTTATCAGTTACGGAACCTATTAAAACACCTGATGTACCTCTGACAGAAAATCAAAGAGTAGCTCAAGCTGAATTAGATTTTCTTGATGATGACAGCGAAATTACGTTTGATAACAATAATTCTGAAACACTTAATAGTATTGATGTTTCTGATATTGGCCCGAACATAGTAATACCCGGTGGGGGAGTGGGTTTGACGCCCACTGGTCAGGTTTTTTCAAATAGTTCTGAAAATGTTTTGAATAATCAGAAAAATGTTGTATCTTCAAACGGTGAATATGTAATCGAATTTATTGATAAATATATTGATGACAATAATAACAAAATTTGTTAGTTTATGAATGCACAATGTAGTCCTGAACCTTATCGTTTAACTGTTGATGGAAGACTTGAGAAATCTGGTCTTTATCATCAAATGAAATCTTTTAAGACTAAGCCTATTGAAGATATTATTACATCTTTAATGGAAAAAGGTGTTTTACCTACTATTAAAGATTATAATAATATTCGAGGTTATGCTGAAGATAATGCTGATGTATCATTAGAGAATGCTTTTAAGCGTCGTATTCTTACAGCGTTTTTATATGCAGAAGCGGATGCCCGTACTCCTTATGGAGCTACGGGTTATCCCGTTTATACAAGTGGAGAACTTAAATTAGAATCTGTATTAGCTGCTCTTTCGACAGATGAAACTTATAGTGAAGATATTCGTAAAGATTTTGAATCTCTTGGTAACGCATTAAGTCTTGATATTAAACACGCTTTTAATCCGTCTATTGTAAATACTGCTACATTTGATGAGATGGATTATGCCTACATGGCTCGTGTTTTAACTGCTGCTTACTTTAAGTTAAAAGGTCTTACTGCGGAACAAAGACAAGCTCGTTTTGGAGCTAATTATCGAGATGTTTCTCGTAGTGGATTTAAGGCTTTAATTCTTGCTGAGTTTAATAAAGAACTTGAAGAGTATAAAGCTCGACCCAATTTTATTCCTACAAGATTTAACGATATTTTTGTAGCAAATGTACTTACTGATTTGAATAAAGGTAATAGTCAAATCTTTAATTATTTTCTTGATTATATTGATAAGAACTATGGTATTAATCGTAAGCGTGCTTATCAGAATAATCAGATTGTTGATGATGAAAGTACAGAAGAGGGGCAACGTGATGCTATTGAAGATATTGAAGTAATGTGGGATGATTTACAAAAAGAACGTATTGATAGAAAGAATACGTTAGCATCTCATGTTAAAGCTCAAATAGCTCTTCTTGTAGGTTCGAGTAATTTTAAAAATAGAACTGCTAACAAAGCGTATATTCCTGCTCCTATTGATATTAATGTTTTATGGAATAAACTTATTGAGGCACATCTTTACGATATTCAACCTCAAGATGTATATAATAGATTGCAACAACTTGCAGCTATAAATGATGAGTTTACTCCTATTCTTGAAATATTCCAACGAGTATTTGAAGATGATGGTTCTGCTGCTTCTGATTATGATAATTCTTTTGTAAATGCTTATATTTCTGGAATTAAACTTGCTGTTATTCCTGTAAATATTATGGCATTAGAAGGTGGTAATAATGCTACTATTTATCAGAATAATCGAGAATCATTTGGTGTTAAAATATATATTGATAGGTTTGAAAGTGTTTTAAGTACAAATATTGAATTTGGATTGTATAATAATCTGAATGATGTACTTTATACTAATCCTAAATCTAAACGTATTTTTGAACCTATTTCAAGACGTAGTAAGATTGATAAAGCAGCTCTGTTAGATAAGCAGATGTCTGTAATTAATTACTTAGGATTAGCAATTACTCGTGATGCTCTTATTCAATATTATAATGCAAATGATAATGTAAATGAAGTATATTCAAGAGTTAATTCTCTTCTTGAAAATGTAGTTAATGATACTAAACATCGTGTTAATACATATCGTGGAAAAGAAATTCCTGCACATAATATTAATGGATATTTATATTCATTAGCACAAATTGCTACTTATGATTTTAACAGTTTTACGAATATGAGTTATCTTGATGTTCAAGGTAAACTTAATTATTCACCTCAGTATGATAGTATGCTTACAAAGTTCCTTCGTGGATTTATTACTCGTACTGGTGTAAATACTGAATATATCAAGCATATATTTAAGGATTATCTTAATGACCCAACTTTAACTGCTCCGGGTGCAGAAGATAATATTCTTATTTATGATGAAAAGACTGGTCTTGGTATATTCACTAAAAATAGTATTGGTGAATACGAAGTAAATCCTGCATTTATTTCTGATGTTGAACGTCGTTATCAATTTGCACTATCTGCATTTAATGGTGTTAAGATTGGAAATAAAGGTCTGAAATATCGTGAGGTACAAGGCGCTCTTTATACATATACCGAGGTTATTCTTAATATGCTTGGTCAATATGTATTTTTAACATCTGATAGTCCTCGTAGTTATATGATTACTACTAAACGACTTGAAGTTGATGATTTATTTATTAAAGATTCTTCTAAACCTCGTACTTCAATTCACGTTAAGACTTTTGGTTCTAATTATACACCTGCCGCTGTTGCAGCACATCCTAAATCGGTATTTATTTTCTCAGGTAATACTAAAAGTCGTGCGATAGGTGCTCCAGCAACATCTGGACAAGAATCTATTCGAGGTCTTAAAAATACTATCGAAATTGATGCGTTTAAGGGTGAGAATATCACTCCCAATAAACCTACGACAACAGATTATTTTACTGATGTAGATTATGATGCCTATGTAAAAGATTTTGAAAGTCGAGTAGTTCCATTTATTAATGATGCTATTTCTCGTGGATTAAATATTTATCTTCCGATGAATGGTATTAGTAGTAGATTAGCTACTCATGCTCCTCGTATATATTCTTATGTAACTGAATATTTAGATAATCTTGTTGCACGAAATAAGTTTGTTCGTATAACAGATAATCCGATAAATGAAGAATCTAATGTTTTTCATTCTATCGAAAAGATTGTAAATAGTGATGTCTTTAAGTTTAATACTTTTGGACAAATTATATTCCAATTAAGAGATAATAGCGACGAGAATCTTGCTCAAATGAAAACTCGTCATAATCGAAAGTATTGGAATGGTAGAGCTATTTATGATGCAAAAGGTATTCCGACTGGTAAGGCATTTCAGTTCTTGAATATTACTTATATTGAAAACGGTAAGAATATCACATTACCTGCTCATATTGCAAAGATAAATAATGTAGATATTGCAGAAGTTTATCGTAATATGATTGCACAAGTTCGCAATGAACCTTACGATGAAAATCTTGTTGCTAATACTGGTAATATTCGAGATTTCGTAGCTGCTTATATTCGTTGGAACGCTACAACTGGTGTTGATAGTTTTGAAAATATTGCTAAAAGTATTTACGATACTAATATCAAAACTGATACAAGTGTCGTTACTACTTTCGATAGTTATTTAGCAGATTTAGTTCAAGAAGTATATAATCAGAAAGCTAATGATTGGATTAAACGTCGCAAAGCTGATGGTAAAGATTATACTCTTGATACTATTCCTACATTAAAGAAAGAAAGTTTGTTAAATAGCGCTCGTCAGCACGTTCTTGCTACTTATGATATTATGGATAATGATGGTGTTCGATTAAGTTTACTTAAAGTATTACTTAATCATACTATCTATAATCATAGTATGAACGCTATATTTAATGGTGATATTGAAGAATATAAAGATACAGTAGACCTCAATAAACGTGTAGCACAAGTTATTAAGAACGGTCTTAATTCTATTGATTCAATTCATAACGATACTCCTCGTAAGGTTGTTATTATGGAAGATATGAATTTCAATAGTAATATTCTTGATAAAATGGGTATTCAAAATGAAGCTATTTTGGATGCTTATCGTGCTACTGCTACTATTAATGATTCTCAGTCTATTATGACTGATGTAGGTCTTATTAAACTTTTGAAAGCTACTGGTCGTTGGAATCCAAGCGAACCTTTATATCAATATATTATTGATTTACAAGACCCGACTAAAACATTTAATCCTACATCTTATGCTAAGGTTGTAGAACAAGTTAAATTATTTGGTACAACTCGTCGTCGCCGTGGTGATTTTTATCATGCTCCGGCTGTAACTGGTAATGAAGTTGATATATTTGCTGATGAAGTAGATAGTGTTCAAATTAAAGACTCGACTGTTGTTCTTTTTAAAAGTATGACACGAGGTAGTGCTATGGGTCAATTATATGATTGGATGATTCAAAATAATATTGACCAAGTTAGTCCTATTTCTGCTGTTAAAGTATCTGGTATCACACCAGTTAAAATTCATAATGACCAAGGCGGTCTTGATATTGAAGCACTAAATCGAGTAGATGATAGGTCTATTCTTTATATGCGAGATAGTGATTTTGTTATTCAACAAGATATTAAAGCTGATTTGCTTGATGAAACTACTATTTTAGGTGGTCAGTTAGTTAAGCAGATTATGGAAGGTCTTGATTGGAATAATGCTATTTATGAATTAGATGGCAAAAATGTTACTGGTAAAGAACTGTTTAATGAATTTCAAAAAACATTAGCTACTAATATTCGTGAAGATGCTATGCAATTACTTTACGATATTGGTGGTATCGATGAGAATGGTGAAATTCGAACTGATGCTCGCGGTGCTATTCAAATTGATATAAATAAACTTGTTAATCGTTTTCAAGAAATTATATCGGATGATGTTGATGCTATAACTATTCGAAAAGCTCTTGAAATTAAAGAAGATGGTCTTCCTATTATGCCTTTATCTTATCCTGTTATTAAAGGTAAGTTAGAGAAGATACTTGCTTCTATGTTAAGTAAACAAGTTATTAATAAATATCTTCCCGGATTCCATGCTCCTATTCGAGCTGACATATTTACTGCAAGTAATGAATTAATTAAACATAATGAGTTCTATTCTGATAAAGAACTTTATAATAAAACGATTGATGAACTTGTTGCTAATGGTTCTATTACATATGCTTCGAGTTTTATTGAAGAATGTAAACGAACTGGTAGAAGTCTTGAATTACAAGCTGAATATCGTGAGGATGGAAATTATCATTATGCAGAAGTTATAGTTAATCCGTGGAAAATGGATTTCTATAAAAATATTGGTACTGTTAAAACTATTACTAATGAAGATGGTACAACTAAGGATATTATAACTGTTGATATTGACAAACTTGATGTTGAAGCTCGTCGAATGATAGGTATTCGTATTCCTACCGAGGGTAAACAATCAATGGTTATATTTGAAGTTGTTGGTTTTCTTAATAATAATGCTACACAAGCTATATTTCCACAAAGTCTTATTACTCGTACTGGCTGGGACTTTGATATTGACTCGATTTACGCCTACTATCGCAATGTAATTTTTGAGCAAGACAAATATATACCTGTCGAATTTAAGTCGAAATTTGATGCCTCGCAGGCCCAAATAGGGGGTAAATTCACACGGTCGGTATTTAAGCAAAAGTACATCGAATTAGCTACTACTCCACAAGAATTTACTAATTTAACAAGTCATAATTTTAATGCTATTGTTAAGTGGATTAGCCGATATTATAATCCTAATTTAGTACCTACTAATGCAAATCAATCTCCTCTCAATAATATAATTGAATTAATTAAAGAGGATTTACAAGATATTAAAAGTAATTCGGAATATACTAAGATTCTTAAATCTATTCTGCATAATTTACAGTATGGATTTGCAAAGAATTACGGTGATGTAAATAGTTTAGTTCGAGAGTATCTTGCTAATAAGCGAGATGGTGTTACTGAAGATTTTGGTAATTACACTCAAACTCAACGTGCTTATACTTCGGATTTATTAATTCGTGCTCATAAAGCAATCAATGATTTAATTAAGTTTGTTAAGAATGTTAATAGTCAATTAGCTACTATTGATATTTCTCCTGATACAATTAGTAATTTTGATACTATTAAATCAAAATTCCAATATCTTGTTGAGGATACTGATAAAACTATTGTTCCTCATTTAAGTGCTATTCAAAGTAATATTGATAAGGCATTTAATGCTTTTACAAAAGACTTTGTTCAAAACGAGAGTATTTATGAATCGAATAGTAGAGAAGCTCGTGATAATCATTTGATTGATATTATTACAGCTGTTCTTTCTAATCCAAATCATGCTGAAGAAGTAAATAAACCTAATGGTATGGCTGAAATTCAAGCTGTATCTGACCGTGATAATGCTCTTTGGAATTATACTCTTAAAACTTTGAATCCTAATAATCTTATGGATAAGATTACTCTCAATAACATGAGTATGGGTTCAACAGTTCTTAAAGGTCATTCTGTTAATTTCGATACTTTAATTGCAACAATTTCTACTTTACATGGTAGATTACTTAAAGGTATTCGTCGTAAGATTAGTCTTAATTCTTTACCGATACCTAAGGGTTTTGCTGATAGAAGCGAAATGTACACTATAAGTGATAAAGGTGTACCTCGATTAACAAGTAAATATAAAGAATTTTTAGCTAAACGATATGGTGCTGAAAATATCCAATTATTACCGAAAGAAAATGCTATTTGGGTTAATGATGTTTGGATTAATAATGATGCTCTTAACGAACATTTGGATATTAGTGGTGAACGAGTTGAACTTCAAATGAATCAATTTACTTCTGGTATTCTTGATGTTCTTAAAGCTGGTCTTGGATTTAATCTTAATGTTCATACTTTAAGTGTAGCTCGTGCTATATCATCTGGTGTTACTATTGAACTTTACAATGATAAACCTAATAGATTCACTAATGAAGATGCTTTTATTCATCAACCTGCTATTGTTGAAGCAGTTAATCGAATGGAAGTTCAATCATTAAGTCGTGGCAATTTTACAATTCTTGATGCTGTCGAAGCAATTCGTTCTGATTATAGTGTAGAACTTGCTAAGATTTATGCTGATTTAATTGTTAATAAAGAAATTACTCCTGTTGAATCTCATGATGCCATAATGACTGTCGCAAGTGGTAAAAGTAAAACTAAAACTCTTACTGTCGGACAGCTTAATGAATTAAAAGATAAATTACCGAATATAAGTATTAATGAAATCAGTGGTAAATATGGTTATCAAACTACTGAAGAATTATTAGATAATATCAAAAATCGTAATAATCGTACAGCAGATTGGTTATTACGTCAGATTAGCGTTCTTGGTAATTTTGTTGAATACAATGAAATTGCTACTAATTTGATTGACCTTAACTTTATGCTTAAAAGTGAAAGTAGGGTTGATAGTTTCTTTAAGGCTGACCAAAAAGAACGTAAACTTGCTGAATATTATTATCCAGTAAAAGCTTTAAAAGAACTTGTAAATGATAAATATAATCAAACACTTCGATTTATTGATGAATATATCGAAGAAAATGCTGGTAATCCTAAAGCAATAGATGCGATTAAAGCTGCTTTTACTCGTGAAAGTTCTGATGCTTTTAGACGGCATTATAAACCAAAAGATGTTAAAGGTAATCCTCTTGCTGCGATTACTTATTTGGATATGAAAAGATTTCGTGCGGAACTTCCGAAACGAAATGATATTATGACACGTCGTGAACTTATTGAGGATTTAGCTGTTGGATATGAAACTCCTAATAAGGTAATTCTTGATAATGGTAAAGACATTATTGAAAGTATATTTGTTGGTTCATTTGAAGGTTATCTTGATGGTAAAAAATTCAATGATACTGAAAATCAAAGTGCTTACGGTGTAATTCAAGCTCGTTATCAGTATGCACATTGGTTAATGGCTAATGGTTTCGGTGATGTTTTCATTACTCGAAATCATCACATTGCTAATACGATTTTAGGTCAGATACTTCAACGTAAAAATTCGATTGATGAATCTACTTATAAATATGTTACTGATAGTATTATGAATTATCTCGTAAGTATTAACGGTGGATTAGATAATGGACTTGTTAAAGTTCTTCCTATTTTAACACCTGATAATACTCCGGAAGTTCTTACTACATTAGGTATTCATACAGAAAAACAACTTAAAGAACAAAAACTTATCTTTAAGACTCTTTTAAATACTGTTAAAGATGGTTATACACCTGAAAGTTTTACTCAATATACTAAACTTTCACTTGCTCAACAGATTCAATTTATTCAAAAAGATAGTACATTAAGAGATTATATTGAGAAATCACCTGAATTTAGAGGCGATAACATATTTAAGTATTTAACAGTTCGTAAGAATAATCGTTCTGTACCTTATGATGTTATTAGAATCCAACGTGATGATAATGATGTCAATTCTTGGTCTAATATAACTGATAGTATTCTTCGTATGTGGGATAGTAAGATTCCTTATATTGCTCATACGATACGTCAATTATTAGTTTATACTTATGTTACAGAAGGTTTTAATTATGCTTATAATGTTTCAAAATATATTCCGATTGAACTTATAAGTACTAATCGACCTAATGCAGAATATGATGCTTTATGTCGTGAAGTTCATTATCCTGACCCTTCTGTTAATCTTGGTAATTATGCAGAAAACTTAAGAAATGCTGAAAAAGCTGTATTTGATGGAAACGTAGATATTACACCTGTTATGAGTTTAATATCTCGTATGAAATCAGATATGAATCCAGTATTATTAAGTGATATACAAAAACGTTATCGTTGGGAAGCAAATAAGAATAAAGCTACTATTGGTTATGTTCAAAATGCTAACGGCGAAAATGTTGGTACTGGTTCTTATATTGATGAGAATGGTAATACTCAGAATTTCTATATTGAAACTGAAGCTCGATTAATCAATTCTGAATATACTAATGCAGAATATGTAACTGAAAGGATTACTCGTAGTAAGAATCGTGTATACAAACGATATGCAATTCCTACAAATACAAATAGTCCGTTGAAACAGATTTATGTATTCTTACCTGTTAATCCTTTACTTCGTAATGAAGCATCTTTAATGACTGGTGATATTAGTATTATACCTACTTATCAAGAAGGTATGATGGCACAAGTTCAAAAAGATGGTGAAACTATTATAACTGATAGGTTATCGGTTATTATAGATTCTGATGCTATTCATAAATTCATGTTAGCTATTGATGATAATGAATCAGTCCAAATGGATGAAAATTCAGATTTCAATGATGCTAATATGATTGAAACAGAAGATGCTATTGATAGCACTGTTGATGCTGAAACAGAAGATGTAATTGATACTGATGTTGCTTCTGTATCTGATACAGATTTTGAAGTATTAAATTCAGTTGAAGTTACTACTCCTACATTCATTAATATTGAACATACACATTCTTCTGCAAGCGATGTTATTTATAATGAATTAGAATCTTCTGCTACATCTATTTTTATTACTACACAAGCAACTCATTCTTTCTATAAAGGTTATCATAAATCTGCAATTCAAGTAGATTATAATAAGTCTGCTTACGAAGAAGCTCTTCGTGTAGCTCCTATGTTAAAGAATGGTAATCTTTATATTAATGGTGATGTTCTGATTGATGCTAATAGAGATTTCAATTATTTAGATGATTGGACAAAAACATTTATTAGTAATCTTTACAGAATTAATCCCATTATGACGTCGGTTAGTACTGTCTTAAATGATGGTGTTGGTCGAATAGTTGCAGAAACATATATTGATGTTCCTCGTAGGAATATTAATATTTATGGTGATAATGAAAAATTATATTCTCGTGTTGTTCATGCTGATGTTCCTACAAGAGATGGTTTACGAAATTCTCTTGTTGTCGATTCTAATATTGCTATTGAAACTTTGAAAATTATGGATAGAATCCAGAAATTTTTGAATAATAACAATGTTGGAAATCGTGAGGAATTTATGAATATCTTAAAATCCTTCGATGATGAAAGTTTTGAAGGTGGTATTCAAAGTGCTCTTGAAGAACGAGATATTGCTGCAATGAAAGCTACTTATAGTCGTTTGGCTAATTTGAGTAGTTCTGTTTATGATGCTATTAAGCAATTATGGGCTATTACTAAGGATTTGAATTACGAAAAGATTCGTTCAAATTATGGTGCGGCTCTTGATTACAAAGATAGACTTGTAATGATGTTAAAACTTGCTTCTCATTTTAGTCCATATCTTACTCTTGAAGAAATAAAAATTCAAGATACAGTTTATGATGCTGAAAGTGAAGAAGGTAAAGAATTATTTACTAAAGAATTTGGTGAATTAAATAATAATATAGCTCGACTTAAATCTCTTGCAACAAAAGTTGCTGGAATACGGTCTAATGTTATTCAATCTGTTAAAGATGTGGTAACTTGGGCTGTAATTGATAAGAGTCGTAATCCTAAATATACTACTGCGTTTAGTAAGATTAAAGAATATCTTGCTTTACATAATGGTAGTCTTGAAGGATTTGATGTTAATAGTGTTGAAATAACAGAAGATGAATGGTTAGAAATTCAACATTTGTTATTTGAACTTGATAAAGATATTAATAAGACACAACTTTGGCTTGATTCTGCTTTTACAACTGGTATTACTCTGATTGATATTACTGGTAAAGCATGGGATGAAGCTAATTATAAAGCTAAGAAAGCAGCTCAACGCATTAATGATGAACTTGAAAGTGCACTTGAAGAGTTCCAACCGGGACTTTCTAAAAATGCTCGTGCTCGTGAAAAGTTAATGCACAAATTCATTAATGAATATGGAGATTTAATCGGTAGTTATAAAACTGAAGGTCTTGGAGATTCGACCGGTACTTTACGAAAAGATATTCGTGATGCTATTTATAAGAATCTTTATACTGACAGTGGATTTGTTACAAGGGCTACTGCTGAAAAAACTCTTGAAATCGTTGATGATATTATAAAGAAATATAACGAAAATCACACTTGGAATATTGTTCCATTAAATGATAATGAAGCAGCTAAACATCTTGCTGAACTTACTGAATTAAGTAATCGTGAGAAACTTGTTTATTTACAAACTCATGATCTTATTGAACTTAGTCTTATTACTGATATTAGTGGTAAGCGTGAAAACGTTCTTTATAAACTTGATTTTGGTAATACCCCAGTATCAGATGAATATGCAGCTTTAAGTGATAAAGAACAAAAATTACTCAATACTATTCGTAATCTTATTCAACGAACTATTCGTGAATATGACGGTAACTGGATTAACTATTATGGTAGATGGGATGAGGTAATGCCTTTCATTCCTCAAGCTACATTAGGTCAATCTGCTAAACAATTTGTTAGTATTCCTATGATTCATAAAGATAGGTATTATACTGACATTGATGGTACTAAACGATTTGTTACAAAAGCTCAAACTTTACAAGTTCCTAAACATATTCCTGTATTTAATATTCGTAAAAAGTACAAATCTGAAAGTTATACTGAATACGAAGCTCGAATTGTAGAATTGTTTAGTGAATGGTTTGATAAAAATAACAAACTTCCTGTTACAGTTAAACCTTCAACTCTTCGTGAGATTAGACATTATAACGATGCTGTAATGCTTGAAAATAAAAAGTATAAAGCAAATGTGATGTCTTATGATATTGTTGATGTAATGAAAGGTTTTACACAAGAACTTTATAATCTTCGTGCAATTAATAATTTTGAAACTGATTATCAGCTTACGAAATATTTAATGAATGAACGTGGAGTTTCTGGTGTAGCACCTCGTGATATTATTAAAAATGCGAATGAACAGTTAAATAATATGGAACGTCGTATTTTTAATTTTAGTAAATATAATAGTGCTCTCGATGTTTCTGCCGGTGCATTATTACGTTATACTTCTATGACTTTCATGTATCTCAACTATACTGCCGGTATCACTAATATTCTCAAAGGTGTTACTGATATGATAGTTGAATCTACTGCTAATAACTTTGTTGAAAGCAAAGATATTATGAAATCAGGTCTTCGTGATGTTATTAAAACTATTCCTCATTTCTTACGCGATATTAATTCGACAAGAACTGATGATATACTTGTAGCAATCATTAAAGACTTTGATGATATTTATCAAGATACTCGTGATGTAACATCTTCTGATACTGGAACTTCCTATTGGATTAAAGCTATGCGAATGGTTGATACTGTTGGTTATGCTCCTAATAACATGGGTGAGTTCATTATGCAGTTTGGTATGTTACTTGCTGCTACGCAATCTCATCGAGTAGTTGGTGGTAAAATTATGGCTTTCAATGATTTTTATAATGATAATCTTGAAAAGTTATTACAAGATGTTCTTACTAATGAACAATATGATAAATATCTTATTTTCAAAGAAGATTTAGATGCTGAGATAGCTCGTGAAGAAAAACGTACTTCAAAAGAGTATTTATGGAATCATGATTATGCTTCTCAATATCTTAAATCACATTATAATTTACTTTCTGATGAACAACGTAAGAAAATTGTTGATTCTCGAAAGACTGATAAAAAAGTTCAACGTGAAGCTTTTGATAAATATAATACTCTTCGTTCGGAACTTAAACTTGTAGATGGTCGTTTGAGTTTTAATCCTGAAAGTGGTCTTACAGAAGAAACTCTTTCGGAGTTCCGTGGTCGAGTTAAAGCTATTAACCAATCATTACATGGTATTTACAATCGTGTAGACAGAAATAGTTTACAAGATGCTGCATTTGGTGATTTGTTAATGCAATTTAAGAAATGGGTTCGTCCTAACTTTGTTCGTTATTTCGGTCGTCGTTTCGGTCGTATATTTTATAATGAACAATTAGGTTCTTATGAAGTTCCTATATTTAATCCTATGTTTGATATGTTTAGAAGTGGTAGTCAAGCCTTCAAAGATAGTCTTAATGATAACAATACTGTTATCGACTATATGAAAGGTATTGGTAATTTCTTCAAAGGTGTATTAAGTTGGTTACTTAATGTAGGATTCTATTATAATACTCTTCCTTTAAATGAACAGATAGCAACTATGAAATTTGCTCGTTTAATGGGTGCTTTAGCTTTCAGTGCTCTTGCTGCTATGACACTTGGTGCATTTAAGAAAGATGATGATGACGAAGATAATATTTTGTATCAGCACGCTATGTATGCTGCAACAACTTATTATCAACAAATGATTGAACCTATGCCAGTATTTGGTTGGATGGCTACAATAGAACAAACTGCAAATAGTTTGTTTGCTGGTCAGAAAACTTTACAATCTGCATATAAACTTGTTAATCTCACTATTCAAGGTCTTTGGGTTGATGATGATGAACTTATTTATGATAGAGGTATTTATAAGGGACAAGATAAACGTGCAGTTGCATTACGTCAAGCTGTTCCTGTTCTTCGTCAAATTAATAAGTTTAATAATCTCGGTGCTACTATGTCTTATTACAATATGTATAATCCTTTTGGTATTACATTTAGTGGTGTTAGAGAAATGATTAGTCCGAAAGATAGTGATAACTACGAGGACGAATAGTCTAATAGAGTAAACGTCGGATATTTGCCCGTGGCGGTGCTTCCCAGCCTGCTACGGGCATTATCTTTTGTTAATGGTACATTTGTCTAACTGACAAAAAAAAAGACCGTCAGAACGCCTGAAAATAGGCACTCTGACGGTCTGTCTGTATCACTTATTATGTTAGTAATATCGTTATTAATAATAACAACAATTATAGTAGCAATTAAAGTTGTAACATTGATAGCTCAGCCCTTCGGGCTTCGCTGACCCGGTGGGGCAGGAGGTTGCACGCCCACTTGTCACGTTTTATTCGCCACCGTTTTCAACATCTTTCGGTTTATCAAAAAGATATTGATATGTTTCATTATTAATAACAGTAAATTCTTTATCAGTTAAAGCAATAATCCAATCTCCTTTATTAAGTCGAATTATATTCTCTCTAAACATAATAAACATCCAACCATCGGAAAAATGACAATATTTACAAAAACTAACACATTCTGAGATATTAGCACCATCCCATTGTACACTTAATAATCTAACATTTTTCTTTACATTTAGTCGCTTAATCATAAACTACCTTTTAAGACCATTAATAGCCCATTGAAGAACAAAACCTAAATGTCCCCAAATCTTATCCTTAATATCACGACGAGCAATACCTTCGCCAATAGCATGGTCGTAATTATTAGGATTTACACAAGCTGACGTACCAATGGTATCAAATCCAGTAATAGTAGTATCAAGAACAACGGTAGTCTTTTTACCAAGTCTAAGAGAATACCCTGGTTTCATAAATCCAAGAACATCACCTTCACTAATTTTAGTAGGGTCTAAAATCTGATAATATGCTTTCTCGAAAACATCTTTGGGTGAAAAAGATTTATAATCATCAGAATATTCTACTTCATAACCTTCATCTACAAAATCATTATCATTAATTTTATGATTAAGGTCATAAATAATATCATTACCATTAACCATCCAAGCTTTACGAGCTTTAATCATTTTTACTCCAATGTAATAACCTTGACCACTTTGGAGTTTAACTTCTTCGTTATTCATAATTTACATTAATCCACTTTTTCCAAAACCATTTTCACCACGTTCAGTTTTGCTTAATTCATCTTTAGAAGATTTAATATCAAATACTGCACGTTTCTTTTCAACAATTACACCTTGTGCAAGTCTACTATTAGGAATAATAATATAACTAAAAGGTGTAGGATTTTGTACTATAATTCCACTGTTACCACGCCAGTCATTGTCTACAGTACCAAATTTAATATCTAATAAAGTAGTACTCGAAATACCACTACGAGGACGAATTTGCATTTCATCTTCTTCAGGTATTTCAGTATAAATATTAGTTTCAAATTTAACAGTTTTATATGGGAGAATGATATTAACTGCGTCAATATTATTTATAACCATATATTCCAGAAGAGTATTTCCTTCAACTGGTTGACTTATTGCATGACGAATAGATTTATGAAGCGTATTAAAATCAATAACCCATTCAAGACCAGCATATTGAGTATCATATAAATATGATGTAATATACTTATCTCCAAGACCTATTTTACCAACATTCTCAGGATTGAGAAAAGGTATATTAGGATTAAACATGGCTCGTAAATCGAAACCGGAAGCTCCAGCACTTTTGTACTCTGGAACTTCCGTGTTATCGACATACAATCCTATAAGACTTTCTTTCATGCTATCTTATTCTTCAGATTGTGGGATTTCACTTACATCTGCGGTACGAATATTATACCCTTCTTCTCCAATATATTTTGCCATTTTAAGGAGATGACGTATAGGAATTGGCATCCTATCGTCACCTCCTTTCTTTCTAACACCAATAAAACATTTGGCATTAGTCATTCTACATTCTTCAGGTAATTGACTTGGATATTGAGCTAAAGCCCAACTTGCAAGCAAAGGAATAATTTCCCAACTACCAGAAGCACTTGGAATTTGACAATTATCAGAATCGAAGCTATTTACAGTACCATCAGAATATATAACTACTTCTGTAATCATTTAGGCACTTAAACGTTGAACTAATTTATTAAAGGCTGTCTGACCGAGTTTGAAAGAATTACCCTGCGTAATAGAATCGAATTTATTGAGATTATCTTTATATTCAATTCCATTATTAATATATGAAGTAACACCGTTATAAAGCCAAAGCATTGTACCGCGATGACTATCTTGTCCGGGGCCACGTTCAATATAATTAACCATAGCGTGTAACTGATTCTTCTTACGAGTAGAAATAACATCATTCTCATAAGGAATCTTACCAATACCACCGCATTTAGCAATAAATTCTTTCTGATTAGCATCACAAATTAAATCCGTGATATAATCAATCATCACATCATCATTAATCTTAATATTCTCAGCAGCTTCAAGAATCAGCTTGGCTTGTTCAGAATATTTAAGAGTGTCACGCATCATTTGAGCACCTATTGCTAAATTAGCTTTAACATTTTTAGTATGCTTGAATCGAACCATATTCTTACAATGATTCAAAGCAGCATTCAATGTATTGTTACATACAACACGAATATCAGTAAAACAAGCTTGAATACTACCACTTCCATCATGACTTGTAGTGAAAAGGATATATTTCTCCATTTCATCTTTTGCAATCTCATAAGTAGGAAGTTTAGCAGTAACAAAGATTCGTTCACCAATACCTAAAACACCAGCAGTCTGAATGATAACATCTTTTGGATTAATTACCATTTGACTTTTACAAACTTGATATATAAAATCCATAGCTTCTGTATTCTGAACAGGTTCATACCTACTACCAACAGTACCAAGAATTTTATAATTATCTTTACGATATGTAGCATATACATCACTTACGCGAGCGCCCTTTTCCGGAATAATGACAACATCACCATTGGACATATGACAAGCATAGTGATTATCTTCTTTTACTATATGTTTAGCTTCAGCAGGAATAAAACTTGCAAACATCGGAGCTAAAGCTACTTCATAATCCATATTAGCAATACGAATGATTTCGTCAGGAGTTTTAGCTTCTTCAACGACAGTTCCAAGACCATGCCAAGGAACATCTTTCAACGAATAGAATGAATAAGTATTTCTATTAGAATTGAATTCAATATTCGCAGCCATAATTAAATTAGTTAGTTTATATTACAATTCAATAATACGAATATGAGCAATATCTTTATGTTCAGCGCCAAGTTTGCTAAACAGAAGTTCTTTCTCATTTTCAGCATCTTCAAGATTCAAAAATGTAAGAGCTTCATTATGGTCATTAATCCACTCTCCACCATCTTTGGTTACATTTTTAAGAAAACCTTGTTTCTCACCAGCGATTACTTTTGTAATCAAATACTTTTTACTCATAGCTTAATTAATTTTAATTTGTTTAATGATAGACTACTTATATATAGCAGTTTCAGACGTAACAATCTCCATATCAATTTTATCCATGACATGAGCTATTCGTTCAGCACGAGCAATATCTTCGTCAGATTCATTGGATGCCTTAGCCCAATTATCAAGCTCCTTAATAGCTTTCTTATCAAATTTAACAGTATAAATATAATCATCACCTAATTTATCATGAATATATCTACCTACCTCTTTTGCTAAGCTAATAGGAACATCAACTGTAATACTAATAGAAGCAATCTTATCTAATTCTTCTTTATGTTTCTCAACGAAAATATTATCTTCCGGCAGAAGAGGTGCTTCTGTTATATGAAGTAATGAAGTAACAATAGAGTCTAAAGCATTTTCATTAAGTGAAACACTTTCCGACTCTTTTGTATAAACAGTAAAATCAGGAAATTTAAGACTGTAATTACCAGATTTACCAACTTGACCAAATATATGTAAAGCATCAACAACTGAAGATTTAAGTCTACCAGCTATTTTATCAAAACTTGTATTCCTATCACGAAGTCGTTTAATTTCATCTTTATTATAAGCAATATTAGCTTTTTGAGCATCAATTATTTGTCGATAAGCACGAAGTTTATCTTCAAGTTCACTTTCAGCAATAGCTAATTCTTCTGCAATTTCTTCCGTTATCTCGCCGTCATTCTCTTCTATCTGCGAAACAAGATAATCATATTTTTGCGCAATACCAAATAAATTACTCATAAATTGTCAAAATAATTTTTGTTCAACATAACCCTTTTTAACATTATAACTTTTTTCTTTACAAATATAAGTTAATTGTTTATGAATACTATCATATCCATCAGCAGTATTATCAAGATAAAAATCCCAACCAGTATAATTCTCTAAATCACACTCAGTTTTATCACCGGATGTATCATCCATTTTAGTATTACGGAGAACACGAATTGTAGTTAATTCAATTTCATTCTGACGAGCAAAATCTTTAATACAATTCAATTCAAATTGTTCTCGAATATCAGGAATAATAAAATAATCACAAGGAGTAGTTCTGATTCTATTTATAACATCATCAATAAACACTCTGTTATTATCAAATCTTAATAGTTTACCAAAATGAAGTAAACACTTACGATATGTCAGTTGTTCATCAATACCGTAACGATTAACAATATACGGAGATTTAGATAACTTAAAATAATGAGAATCTAATTGAGATACACTACAATTTGTAACAGCAGCTACAATACGTTTAAGCATTGTAGCCATAGGATATATCTCAACTTTACCAGCGAGCATACCTTCAAGGTATTCAGTAACATATGTTTTACCCACACCTTTTCTACCACTAATTAAAATTAATTTATTAACCATATAATCTTAATTAATTATTTCTTCTGGAAAGTTAGCAAATACATTTTGTCTACCTTCTTGACCATGTAACACTCTTAAAGCAGCTTCTTTCTTAACTGCTAAAATAATACTACGTTTGAATAACTTATTATAAATTCTAACCATTTCACGAGCAACATATGAATTACCATCTGTCATACCGTGACGATTATTAATTTCAATAAGAAGTTCTTTAAGCGTTTTCTTCTCGCTTTTGCTCCTGCTCTCGTTCATACATATACTTTTTGTTATACTCATAAATAGTATTAAATGTTTCACCAGAAACACAACCATCATAATCAGGAAGTTCCTCTTTTATAATATTATCTATAATATTTGTAATAGCAATACAAATACCAAGATTTCTTAACTGAAGAGTACTACCTTCTTCAAAAAACTTGTCTTGTTCATCTTGTGGAACATTACATTTACTAAGAGCTTTAGCAAATACTTCTTGAAATTTTGAACGAGATATATAATTATTATTAGCCATAGTAGTTTATTCAAAATAATTAATAATACGACCTGTTTCATTAGGAAATTTAACAGCAATATCTTCTGCAATCATTTTAGCAATTTCAATCATTTGAGGATGTGCAGCTTTATGATTACGAAGAGGAAGGAAACCTTTATTCTCAACGATAGTAAGTTTAGGATAAACAGTTTCAAGATGTTCACCAATCCACATATCGAGAGTACCAGATACATAAATATCTGATTTAGTAGCAGTAGGAAGAACTGAACGAGCCAACTGAGCAGGTTCACCATCATTAGTTAATTCTTGATATATAGCTTCATTACCAGCAACAACATCATAAAATTTTTCTAATGAATCTTCATTCTTAAACGGTGGTTCAATTACACTAATATTTTTACCATATTTATAACCAAGTCTACCTTTAGCATAATTACACCAACGAGTACTTTCTTGCATAAAACTCATCTCACGATGACGAACGGCTTCATGCGTAATACCTCTATCGGTTGTAATTTTATAAGTAACATTATAAATCTCCGGCGCACGTTCACGTATTTCAGCATCAGAAGCAATTCGAAGACTTGCATCAATACCATATTCAAGTTTAGCAGTAATATCTTTATCATCAAACAGTAAATGAGAAAACTCTTTACTTAAAAGAAGCATATTATAAAACAAATCATTAATTTCGCTTGGATGATAAATGCCATTATAAATTGCTTTCATTTTACGACTATTACTCATAATATCAAGAAATACTCGATATGAAAAACCAATATAATTACCATAATAAGACCAACGAATATAAGGACTTAATTTAACAAACTCTCGAACAATACGATTCGGAATCGAAACAACATTAAAATAAACATATTCATGTTCAAATATAGCAGTATGACCATCAATAAGTCTATTTCTACAAAAAGTTTCAGCTGAATCAGGTTTGATACTATCTTCTTGTTTAGTACAAACTTTACCGATTAATTCAATCTTTCTAAGACCAGAATAATCACAAAATTCGATTGTAGGTTCTACAACATTCATAGCTTTAATTATATTAATTTAGACGCGACCAGTGGGCGTGCAACCTCCTCTCCCACCGGGGAGCGGAGCCGCTGGGCGAAGCCCAGCAGGCGGAGCCACACAAGTTACATCTCCTGTCGCTTCTCAAATTGCGACAGTAATTGTTTACGAGTTACTTTACATTCTTCAAGACTAATTCCTATTCTATTACAGATAATTATAACATCCATAATAGTAATACACTGACCACCCCACATAGCATTCCATAAATCGTTAGCTTGAACTTCCCAAACATAATATCCACCAAATTGAATCTTATAATTATAACAAGTTTTACGATTTAATTGAATATTATTTTGCACACAAGCAGCAAAGAAATGAGCAAAATCAGCGAAATCTTTTAATTTAATAACTGCATCATTCCATAATCTAACAATCCCATTAGTTGATTCATAACGCATTACAGCATAAGTACCATACTGTCGCCATTGATAAGGAATACTACTAATTTTATAATTTCTAAATTCTTGAATTAGAACTTTAAGCTCTTCTCGATATTTCTTAGCTTTTGCTTCTTCAATAGCTTTCTGATTGTCGAGATATTCATTGAATTTAATTCTAATAACATCTTTAAGTTGCTTTCGAGTAATTGTATTATTCCAAAGTTTCTTAAATTCAGCATAATTCTTACAATAAGCAATATTAACCTTTTTGGAACGAATAGTTTGCCAATAAATAATTTTACCACTAATAATAAGATTTTCTTTAGGACTTAAAGTAATACGAATATTATCTTTAAGATTGAATATAGAAGATAGTCTTGTATAATTTTTTGCAAAACCTCTATATTCAACATAAGTAAAATTAAAAGATTGTGTTCGATTAATGATTGTATCTGCATCAAGACCATATTCTTTACAAATACTTAAAATATCTTTTAATGCAGAACGCCAACTTTTACGAGCATTATTATATTTTATCTGATGAGTTCGAACATCAGCAAATTTTTGATTAGTAACATCTTTTTCAAGAATATGTCTTGTAACGGTAAGATTTTGATTTACACCATTCCAAAGACTTGTAAGCATACCATAAGTATTAGCAATTAACACTTCTGAATTTTGCCTACAAATATTATAAATATCTACATTAATTTTATCTCGAATCTTTTGATTTTTAAGTTTAACAAGTGGTCTATAAAGATAGTCTTCAATATTGTTTAATCTTATAACAAACGGTACGAATTTATTACAAACACCAATTTGTTTACCTCTACAATAAAGAATACCATCTTTTAATTCATAACCGTATTTACCATTAGCAACGGTATGTTTTGTATGAATACTTATATCATCTATTCTTTTATAGAATAAATCAAGTATTTCAGTAATAGTTCCAACAGTTTTCATCACTTTTCATAATCTCTAATTCCAACAACGTTTGCATGGAAAGGTAAACCATTTTTAGTTCTTTCATAGAACTTAACAGTTACAGACTTTCCGATAGGTGGATTATTAAGAATATCTAATCGTTCATTAACAGTACCAGTTAAAGTACAACTAAATACTAAATCATTAATATCGTTCTTGAGAACTAATCTAACATTAAATCCTATTTTATCATCAGGATTTCCAGTGTGTTCAACACCAATACATTCAAATTCAGCATCGTCGAATTTTTTAAGTTTCATCATTGTAGCAGGACGAGAACCAAATTTATATTCAGTATGCAAATCTCTAATTATAGCTCCTTCAAAGCCACAATCAATACATTTTTGCATATAAGCTAACGCTTGATTATCATCATAAATAGTATCACTATTAAGAATAATAAGATTAAATTTATCCCACATTCCATGACCTTCGGGAGTTAAATTTTCCCAAATTCTACCAGACATCACATTATGAGATACACTACTCTTTTTATTACGATATTCTTCCCAAACACTAAACCTTAGTTTATCACGTTCTTTGTTAGTTAAATCGGGAATGCTTAAATCAAAATTAACAAACTGAAGTTTCTCATGATATATATTCTTAGGATTACGAGCAGCTCCACCAATAGTTGTTACTTTTTCACCACGAATATAAATCTCACCATCAAATACCATATTAGCATATTCGGGAAAACTATCATAAAAATCATTAAATAGTTGCTCGATATGCCAAATACGATAAGTAAGACCTTCTTTAGTTTTAATTACAGTATGATAATGTTTATCATCACGAACAAAACCTTCAAGACTGAATAAATCAGTAGGTGTAAATTCTTCAAGCATAACAACTGCTCGAACACCATTGATTTTAGGTTGAGCAATACAAGGATATTCGAACTTACCAATAGCAAACTTTTGTGCTTTCATAGGTTTAACACAATTATTTGCATCAGTATTATATTTAGGTAATCTCTTATCTATTTCTGCAAATAAATCATCTGCATTAGTAAGATAATCTAAAGGACTAATACCTAAATCAGAAAGACTTTTATATCCTTGTTTCTTATGTCTTTCATAAACACTATTAAGTTCAAATTCAGCTTGTTCTCTATCAGTTTTTTTACTCTTAGCTTTAATTACAGGAGAATATGATGATGTTTCAGCACCATTTACTTTACCATAATAATAAGCTAATCTTAGAGATACTGTACCATCAGAATTAGTAACTTTTTCAACTCGACCCCACCAACGAACTAAACCGCCAGTTAAATCTCGTTTATATAAAACTTCATTAGGAATCATATCTTATTTTTTAACTTTTTCTTCAACAACAATAGCGTATTGCGGTTCTCCAATACGAATCATAAGACAATTCCAACTTTCAAGAGGAGTCTTATGTTCAGTCATATCTGTAAGATTGAGTGGTTTAGCACAAAAACATTTATACGACCTTTCAATCTTATTATTAAGAGGATTCTTAATAGTTTTAGGATGTGGGAGGATACGCGAAAGAATAGGATTGATAGCTTCTAATGTTTCTTTGTCATTAGCGCTAATATAAGTATCACCATCAAGAATAATTTGTGTATGTTTAAAACCATATTTATCCACAAATCTATTAATACTTGATTGGTCAGATAAACGAGAAAAATCATTCATTAATCTCGTATAAGTTTCTTCATCCATAGGACAAAGATAAATCTTATTACCATTATCAAGAGTATTGATAAGATAGTTTTTGATTTTAATCTCCATAATAAATCTTTTTTAGAACATTATCAAAATGTTGGAATACTTTACGATAACCATAATCTTTAACCATATCAGATGGGTCTTTAGATTTATAATTATTCGTAAAATAAATTGGAATAGTATTATATCTACCTTGTAGTAGATGAGCTGCATTAATTCCAGCAGCATCAGTATCGAAAATAGTAAATAACTTTCCGCTTAAAGAGTACGACACCAATAACTTGTAGATGTCAGTAGGTAATACGATAGTTTCAGAAGCAGCAGGTATAAACAAAATATCATTAATACCTTTCTCATCACAAATTTGTTCAAAAAGTATTTTATCTTTATAACCTTTTATGAGAGCAATATAATTCGTTGGTTTAAGTTGATGTAAACACTCAATAGGACAACGATTATTAGTAATAAACTTAGTTTGACTTTTAAGTCTTTTTGGAAAATAAAGTTTATACTTATTTGGATTAACATTATAAACATAACAAGGGTCAGTACCACTATAACGATAAGGTGTTTGCCACTCATTAAGTCTATATCTATCAACAATAAATACTTTTGTATTTAGATTACTTTTCTTAATACCATATTGTTCCCAATAAATATAATCTAATTTATTTGGTTTACGAACATCAAAAGTAATTTCAAGATTTTGATTCTTAATATGTTCTTGTTCAGTTCGATTAAATTCAATATTAGTAACAATCTTATCAGAACAACGAAGAATTATGTCATTACATATATACACAAATCCTTCACTTGTTTTACAATTCTTATTAATAATATAACCTACAACTTCAAATATATCACCTCTAAATCTACCATCACCAAAATCTCTACATATCAGTTTATCACCATAATACTTGAAAGATAATGAAGGATGTTTATCATTTCTTAAAGGATTTCGTATTCTATCATTAGGACTACTAATGTTAAATCGGATTACATCTTCGGGAATACCAAAATATTTACTAAATATTGTAACTTGGTCAAGTGTATTAAGTATGAAATCTCTCATGTAATCAGTAGTGTAACTTGTGCGGCTCGGCCTGCGGCCTCGCTTCCCGGTGGGGCAGGAGGTTGCACGCCCACTCGTGACGTATTACCGACAAGTCTAATTTTAGCATTACCCAAAAAAGAAGGAGATAATAGAGTTTTACCTCCATTACCTCCTTTACAAGTTCCTGTTTTAGTAATATGATAAATACTACTTCGAGTACCTATCAAGAATGTTCTGAATATCCGACGAAACAACAGTAGCACCGGGAGCGGGAGCAGGAGCACCTGCGGCAGCTTCACGATTCTTCGGAGTATCATCCTTTGCAAGATGAATTGTTTCACCAGCTTCAAATTCAATCGACGGACTTTGACCGGGAATAACACGTTCAACAAATCCACGATTAACAAACGAAGGAAAAGCTAAGAACTTATGTGTGTTATAATCTGCAACAAGTTTCATAAACAGTTTCACATTCTTATAAATAGGATTTTTCTCATCATCACCAACGAGGAGATGTTTGAAATATTCAAAGAAAGCAAGATACTGTTCACAACGAACCTTTGCAGGAGCAGCATAATCGAGTCCCGGACATTTACCAGCATTAACCGGATAACCTTTAAGACCCTTAAACTGATTTGCGATATGACGAAGTTGTCCATATACCTGCTGAATAATGTTAATAACAGTCTTTTCTTCAACAGGTTCGCCTTTCTTATTAAGAGTAGTAACAGGCTTAGCAGTAAATGTATAATAACGGTCTTTCGGATTTGCGTCAGTTTTACACTGCTTAAATTCGATAACAAGTACGGGGAATTTACAACCAGCATATTCCCATGTACTTTCGACACCTTTATCATCCAGCAGAGGTACTTCACGAATATCAATACGAACATCGTTAATCATACCCATACAAAGATTACCAAGTTCAGGGTCGGGCTTAAAAGCTAATCTCCGTTCAACAACCTCTTCTTCAAACATTAATGTTGTCGAACTAACTTTCGATTTACTTGTGTCTGCCATAATAATAATTAAAGCACTTTAAGTTATTAGACTAAAAAGAGGAGCTACTTATTCAATAACTCCTCTTTTTATAATGATAGCAAATGATAGATTTGTTAAATACTTTTAGGTATTAACAATTACAACTCGGCTTCCGGCTCGGTTTCGGGCTGCGATTCCTCTGCCTGCTTCTCGTCCTCCAGCGTTACCTCTTTCGGGTCTACCAGCACATACACTTTCTCGTAGATGGTATCATCAATCTGAACAGGAATAAAGTCACCATTCTCGTCCTTAACTTCCTCAACACCATACTCAACTCGCTTAGTAGCAAGAACAGCAGTACACATCTTACCGTCACGGCCTTTCTGTGTTTCAACCTTTTCCATAAGACCCTTATCAGCAAGAACACGCTCACCTACGGGAGCAGCATCCTTATCCTGCATAAGCATCTGCGACCAAACACCAGCGTAATTAAACGACTGAGGACGACCAGTACCTTTCGTGTTACCAGCACTTGCAAGTTTGCAACCCTCGCTACCTGCCGAAAGAGCAATAAAGAAACGCTCATTAATCGAATCAGCATTAGGCATAGCAAACATAACAACACGGTCGCCATGACCACAACCAATAAGTGCAGAAGCCGAAGCATTCATCGTAAACTTATTCATACCACGAGCAGTAGTAATTGCCGGACGAATATCATTCGACGACTTCGTACCACGGTTTACAGCGGTCAGACCAGCAAGTTTAGCAGCAGAAAAAACAGACTTTTTCATAATTGTAATTTGTTTTAATTTATGAATATTTTATGAATGATAGATTAATGATAGATTAATGATAGATTTGCATTACTTTATTCTGTAACAGGAACTTCTTCAAATTCAGTATCTTCAGCTTGACGATTTGCAATAGATACAGCTTGATGTAATTCACTATCAACGTAAATTCCATTTAACTTATCACTTGCAATAATTCTACCACCAAGCATGATAGACATTTTAATAAGATGAGTTTCCGGATGGGCATTCCAATTAGCTTTACCTTTACTTTCAGTACCGTCAGATTTAGTACCAACGTACAAACCTGCATCAATAGCTTGTTGTAAAGTATAAGGTATTGCAATACTCTCATCACCACGAGTAAGTTCTACAAGAGCTCGACGAGTAGCATACCTAATAATTGGAATTTTACCTTCTTGTACTTGTTTATCAATATAATCAGCAGTATGACCATCATTAATTACAACAAAATCATCTTTCGTTTCTTTGTTATAATCAACAAGTTCATTTGCAAGTTCCTTTTTACAATATCTATATATGTAAAAAGGTTTAGTTCCATCTTCAAGAATCTTACGTTTAATACCGGCATCCGTAAGGACTTTATTAACAACATGAATACCAGTATATACTATCTCTGCTTGAGAAGTACTAAAAACGTAAATGTTTTGTATAGCAGCCATAGGATTAAGTCCCATAGACCGCCCACGTTCAACTTTGATTGCTGCTTCCCTATCAAGTGTCTTACCAAATGTAACACTTACCATAGGAGTAAAACCGAGTTCATTACCTAACAGCAAACATGTAACAATCGCACTCTTATTAACTACAAGTTCACTCGTTCCATCTTCTTTCTGAACTTGCTCCTTAAAACCCTTATTAAAAGCAGGACTTTGAGCAATCCAATCTGCTAATGCTTCAGCTTGTTCAAATGAATTAATTTGATTAACAGCTAACGCAACACTTCCATTTTTATTTCTTGTATTAACAAGAGCACCACTCACATCTTCATCAGTCTTTTCGACTGGCTTCATTTGTGGTTTATCCATACGCAAATATAGTAATTATAATTATACCATCAAATAAAATAGCAAGAAATTAACCGAAAATTTCACTAATATTATTAACCCATATCGGAACATTCTCGGAATCTTGCTGACGCTGGATTAACTTCTGTTTGTCCCTCGACCTAACATCTTTATCACCAATTTTGAAATCATCAATGTAAAGATTAATAATAACACAATTCTTATTAGGGTTCATATAATTATAAGTCTTACCTCGTGCGACACGTTGTCCATGAGTATTAGAATTACAACTACCACCAGTCGTTATAACTTGTTCGATATTTTCTATCGTTAAACCCTCATTAAGACTTTGTGCAGTAAATAAATATTTATAAGTACCATTCTTAATCCCTTCAATAGCTAACTTTTTAAGAGAAGTTTTACCTAATCGTTTAGGTTCACCATTCTTATAAGTATATGGAACACCAGTTTCAGGATTAATTACATATCTACTTTCAATAGCACTATGAAAAGGAATACCATCTTTACTGAAATAATCAGCTAAATCAGTAACCATAGCTATTGATTCATTAAAACAGATAGTAGGAACACTATTAGTTTTAAGAATTTCAATAACAGCATTAATTTTAGGTCTGTTATGAATTAAAATATCATTACGTTGTCTAACAAAGTCTTTGAACTTTTTAGCACGTTCGTAAATATTATCGGGATTCCAAAGATTATTAATTCGTTTATTATAATCATTATCGAGTGGCATATCACGAGTCCAACCCATTAATGAAGCTAACATATTACGAATAACAGTAGGTTTAATAAAAGTACTATTGCCATTTCTATCTTTATAATTATAACCAGTAAAAGATGCAAGAACTAATGCAAAATCACTGTCGAAAACTTTATTACGAAACTCTTGATTAATCACTTTATGTAATCCACCAAATGTTTCAAGAGTTTCAGAAATCATATCAGAATATTTAGCATATCTAATTTTGTCATGTTCATCGAGTTCAATAGCTAAATTATATTCTGTACTATTTGAAATCCAACCTTGCGATACAGCTTCAATCTCAGTAATTTTATCAATTACTGGAGCACCTAATTCATTAAGAATAGATAACTGAGTTTTATTTAATGTAGAACCAGTAAGACATAGAATAAATTTATACTCTATATTCTTAATAGCTATGAGAGTTTCACCTTGTAATAACTTATGAACTTCATCAAGAATAATTAAATCAACTTTAATAGGAAGTTTTCGTTCTATTTTAAGTTTATTTACATGATTAATAAGAGTATTACTACTCATTATATCAATCCATTGTTCTTTTGGACAAAATTCAGTAAGATTATCAACAAGATTTTTAGTAGTTACAGCATTTGGAGCGATAGCCATAATTGTTCGATTAGGATTAGCTTTAACCAGCTTACCAACAATCATAGCTGCTACTCGTGTTTTTCCAAATCTCATTATAAGATTTAGAGTACCTCGACCTTTGGCATCACGCCATTTATTACAAGATATTTCTTGTCTTTCGTCTTTTGTCATACTCTAATATCTCCAATAAACAGTAGGAGCATTTTCACGTTTAAGTCTTTCAATACAATCCATAATATATTGTGTTAGCATTTCACAATTACCGAAGTGCATTTGAAAGAGCATTTCTTTTTGTAATTCCTCTACTGTTTTACCATAACAAATTTCATCAAATTCGTGCATAACATATCAATCACAATCACGCTTTACAATACTACCATCATGACTAATATATCTCCATTGATAACCATAAGCAGTTTTAGAATTACTTTTAGGAGTACAAGCATTAACAATAGCGTAATAAGCGTGTTTAGGATTTGTTTTTTTTAGCTCAATAGTTAGAGCATTAGCAGCATCTTTAGTAGAAGCATAAGTAACTATATACTTTCCCTCTCTTGTAAACTTAGCTACACGCAAACCAATTCTATGATTTTTAACATTAACTGGTTTAATATCAGCTATTGCAAGACCATCAACTTCATGATATACAAGGTCACCATTCATATTAGTATTTTATTAAAAAGGTAAATCATCTCCATTTTCTATTGCACGTTTATATTCTTCCTCACTTGAAAAACCATACATACCCCAGATAGTATTGTTAATAGGAATGTCATTAGCAGGATTAATAAACGATACATTGTCATCTTCAAAATCAACTTCAAACAAACCATCTTCTTCAGGACTTTCAATAGGCTCTAAATGTTTATTATTAGACATAGCACCAAATAAATCACCTTGAACCGCAACCATACCAGCAGTTTTCTTATTTTTACCATATAGAATCTTAGCACATTCTTTTTTATAATAACTAAAATCTATATGATAATCATCTTCCTCAACATAATCATTAAAAGGACGAACACTACATTTAGCTACAATTCGATTAATTTTACTTGGTTTATTTTTATCAATTTTTATAATAGTTCCACTACAATAAGATACATCAGCAATATAGAAACGATTAGATTTTTGAAGTTCTTCATCGTGAAGTTCACCGTTTACAATACTACGATATATAATATTAAATTTAGCATCAGTTTTTTGACTAATACAATAATCGTAAATAGCTTCTTTACTACTATGAATATGATTTTCTATTGTATCAGCATAAGGAACGTTATATAAAAGAAATAGGTTAAGAGCTTTTGGAACAACTGGATAAGCATAACCTTTATTAAAAGCAATAGTTTCAATAAAAAGACCTTTACGTTTAATATAAATATCTTCAAGTTCAGCTATTGCTTCCGGTGTTTTATCAATTAATTTATTATAAGCATCTTGAAAACCTTCTTTAACAGCAATATAATTATTTACATCATTACGAAGATATTTTTCATAATTAGTAAATTCAAGTTCAAAATTATTATATTCTTGCCACCAATCACAACAAGCTTTATAATCAGCTTCTTGCTCAGGTTTAATGATACAAACAATACCATCAGTATTAGCAGATATAACTTTAATACCTTTGAGTTCCAGTGCTTCAATAAGCATCAAAAGACAAAGTTGTAGATTTATAGTAACTTTATAAGTGCATTTAGGGTCATAAAGATAATCATTTATATCTCTAAATGCACCATACATTCTGTTGATAGCAATCTTAAGACCTTCAGCCTTAATTTTATGACGTTTACTTTCTGCTAATAATTCATGATATTTAGTATTTAATTCTTCAGCATCAACTCGATTTTGATTTTTAGCAATTTGATATTCATTTAATACTTTCTTAGCTTCTTTCATTAATTTACTGCTAAGATGTTTAGCTTCAATTCGACTATCTTTTGTATAACCGACAGTAGCTCTGAAAGGATTTCTTTCGAGATGTTCGGGATAAACATCATAACTAAGAATACCATTAGGATAGAAACTACTAACATCCGCATCACGTAAACTAAATCCATCTGCAATTATTAATCCCGGTTTATCTTGACTATGTAAACCACCTAAAGCCATAGTATATACCGCATCACCAAATTGAAACTCGTGCTTAAATTTATCTTCATCTTTTGTACTACCTACAACGATAGTAGATTGTGCAACAGTACGAAGTAAATCATTGAGAATTTTAGTTTGAAATTTAAGTTTAGGACTTAATATACTGGAAACTTTAATTTTCCATCTATCAGTCTTAGTATCCATAAAATCTTTTCTATCAATACCGCTAAACTTCTCATAAAGAGATGTAGTAATAGCTTTACCAATAGAACTTCTTGACATATTACGAACATCAATTCCAAACTCTTCAGATATATCTTCTCGTAGTTCAATTTCAGCCTTTTGACTACGTTCCAGTTCTAATGTAATAAGAACATCATTTACATTATAATCACAAATATCATAAATATCCTCTTCTCTAATTCTACAATTATAAGCAATCGGTAGATTCTGAATACGATACCATTTTAAGCAAATAGCAACTTGTTTAAGACTGGTATAAGTCTTATCAAGATATAAAATCTTTTGAATATCATAATCAGTAAAAGGACGTTTATAATATTTCTTGAAATTAAGTAAACGACTATATCCTTTACCAAAATCTACACAAGCGCAACTATGGTCATATAGAATTTGTGTAATATGTTTACTTTCTTTCTTATTAAAACCTTTTACATCAAGATATTTATAATTATTAATAAAAATATCCAACATAATTTTATCATAATTATTACTGTTATAACCAGTAAGAATTTTATGTTGAATAAAGAAATCCATAATAAGTGGCCCATCATTTCTCCACTTACCAGTAGTATAATCAATCCAAATAACAAATTGTTTAGCACCCATTGCTAATAACAATTTAGCCTTTGCTTCTTTCAGTTCTTCAAGATTACCTTCTTTACCATTTTTAATAGCAAGACATCTTATATCAACAGCTTTATAAACGTCGATAAGTTTTTGGTCTGCTGTTTTAGGTATAAAAGTAACTTCAAATAGATTAGGATATATCTCTACATCATATTCATAAGCATTATTCATAATAATACTACTTTATCTGTAATAACGATATTCTTTACATAATTCAGCAAATATGTCACTAATTAAATTAAAAGATTTAACATATTCTGAATAACATTTGTTACGCATAATATAGGTTGGTGAATATATAGGAATTAATATAGCATCATTAAACCTAATTGGTTTATTAACAACTGATACCATACTTTTATATTTTTCTTCTTTAAGGAACTGATAAACAAATTGTCCAACAGCAACAATAATAGTAGGTTTATATTTCCTAATAGTTGCTATAAAATTTGGATAACAAGTTTCAGCATAATGTTCAGTTGGTTCAGCACAAACACACTGAATAAGAGTTGATTTAATAGTCCAAGCAGTTAGTTTATAATCATTAATGAATTGACTAACTATTTTAGTTGAACGACCATTAAATATAGTTTGAGTTTTATAATCTGTAATAGTTGGTGTATCACCAACAAACATAATAGTACGCCTCAAAGTGGGCGTGCAACCCGCTCCCCCACCGGGTATTCGTCGATTAGCAATAGATAAATAACATCTTTCACAAGCATTACACATAATATTAATACTATTAAAAATATCAGATGAAACAGTCTGATTAATAAGATTATGTTTAATACTTCATAATAACACTTTTGCGAGCACGAGATAGAGCTACATACATAAGTTTATTACGAATATCGATATCATTTTCTCTACGACCAAATCTCGTATTTTGGAAAACAATATCTGTCAAATCTATTGCTACATTATCGAAAGTAGAACCTTGTGTTTTATGAACAGTCATAGAATAACCATAATCTATGTCTTTATTAATCCACTTGGTTCCTTGAATAGTTTCAATACTGAATTTAAGATTTGTTAAAAAACGATTCTTGAATTTATAATAAACATACCAACCATGTTGAACACGATTAGCAGCTCTATTATAAAGATGTGTTAGAATTTCCTTATATTTAAGAAACGAAGCATCTTTTGTATCTACGATAAGAAATGGTTGAGTTATATGACCATCATACATAGATTTAAGATTAACAGCAAATGTTTTAATACCTTCATCACTAATATAAGGTCTAATATCTTCAAGAATATAGTCTTCACTATTTAGAATGATTGGTTCTTTAAATTCATCAACAATGGTATTATAAGATAATACCAAATCGTTAATATGAATTATATCAGCATCTTTACCAACTATACTATTACGAACAATACTATTCCAATCAGAAACAGCTTTATTCGTATAAGCAGTAATTCTAAAATGGTCTATATTCTTATGAAATGTATCTGAATTAAATTCATCAATAAGTCTTTGATTAAACATGGCTCGTGGAATAATTTCATAACCAATTCCATCTTGTATATTAGACCTATTTCGAACTATATAATTCAGAAAAGTATTTGTTTGATTTTTAATATCATCTCTTAAAAGACTAAATAGTTCAAGAAGAGGATTACCTTCTTCTTGTCGTACAATATCAGTAAGAACAACTTTATTCTTAACAGTAGCAAATGTTAAAGATATTTCTTCATTTACAGGTGGTAGCTGAAGAGAATCACCAACATAAAGAATCTTAACATTATAAGTAGTAGCACGATTTCGATTAAGTTGGAATAAATCCTTATTAATCATAGAACATTCATCAATCACAACAAGATTATAATTTTGTATCTTGCTTGGATTAAGAGGGTCAAATTGAGGATTCTCAATATCAAAATTCTGTAAATCAATATTAGGTTTAAGACCATGCAAACTATGCAAAGTCATACCTTTTCTACCTACTTGAGATTCAAGAACTCGAAGAGCTTTATGTGTAGGAGCTGTAACAGTATAAGACTTATTAACAATATTATCGAGAAAATATCTCAATATATAAGTTTTACCAGTACCAGCATAACCTTCAAGTGTACATTCAAGTTCATTACTAAAATACCAATCAGACAACTTGTCGATAGCCTGCTGTTGCCCCGGATACAGTTGCGAATAATCGCCCATGGCGGCCTGTTTTGGCCTCGCTGACGGCTTATTTTTGTTTGCCTTAACACTTGTAAGGTCTTTCAATTTATCTGCGTCCATATCGGCTAAAATGCAGTGTTTTGGATATACTCAAATGCCTTACTAATAAGGGTTTCATAATGATTATTACTTATTTTATAAGTTTCAGGAGTAGGACAAACAAATATTACATCTTGTTTGTCAGTAGTTCGATTAACATAAGCTCTAACACCCATAACATTAGGGGTTGTAATCATAACAATATCGTAATTCTGTAATAAAAACTCGAATATTATTATGAATTGTAGCGATAAGTCTAACTTTGTAAAAAAGTATCCGGGGTCATATCCTCGTTTCTTCAAATATTGAAGTAATTCCGGCATGACCACCGAATACTCTTTAATTGCGTCGAGAAGCATAATATTTTGGACTTAATCTTTTGAAAACTTTTTCGTTTCGATTATTAATACGTTCCATATCAAGTTTTCCTACTCCATTTTCAAGAGTAATCCAAATTTTCATTTTAGGAACAATAAGTTGCCAATACTTTTTTAAGTTTTCAATATCAGCTTCAGCAGCACTAAAAGGACGAATCGTAAACCAATCCCAATGTTCATTATCAGGTGTACTAAATGCAAATGTAGCTTTCTGATAATCCTCATCTGTTATATCAATAGGATAACGTTCATTATCGACAATTCCATAAAACTTATTATCATAAAAAAACACCTCACACTTTATAGCATGAGGTGTCATATTTGAAGTTTTACTTCTTGTTCGATTAGTTGAATCTCTATTGATATTAGCTTTCTTTACAGGAACAAGTCCTTTAAGTTTACTAAAATCCATTTACCGACCACAACGAGAACATAAAGTATGAAGCATCTGTATAGTATTGTCATTATGAAGTTTTGTAAAATCTTCACGTTTACACTTAACAACAGTACCACTGGTATTAAGTTTAATTTGGAACCAATGAGAATCTTTATCAAACTTCGTAACAACACCAACTCTATCATCACGAGAATAAAGTTGATACCTGTCTACAACAGAAAGACTTGAAATCTCAACAACTTCATCAACAACAGTACGAGTAAGAATAGTTTCAAATGCACATTCATATCTGACTTTTACACCAGCGAACAGTGCATCACGAAGCGTTTTATATTTTCTATCCTCTTCGGGAACATCATCTCCATAAGGAATCGTATCATACAAACCGCGAATGATTCCACTGAAATCACTATGAATAATCGAATAAGTTTTTGTAATAACTTTATCCTCTTGTTCAGTAGTAACTTCACCGATAAGTTTTGCAACTTTCTTAGAAGCATCAGCGATAGATAATACTTTACCATTATCAAGATAAACTTCGCTACGTTGAGGTACAACCTTTTTAACAGTAGAAAATTCACCTTCGTCAAGAATAAAGTATCCAGCACGAGGTTTAGTTTCAATAGTAATAACTTTTAAGTCAAATGTCATAGCACTTATGAAATTTTAATTTGTTTAACTTTTACTTCCATTTCTAATTGTCTTTCTACTTTATCTTTACAAATCTGAACTAAATAATTAACATTATCATTGTAAAGAACAGTATCACGTTTTAGGGCTATTTCAAGACTATCGGTAATAGATTTACCACAATAATCTATTTCGTATTCAACTTTAACCCTAACTATATGTGTAGCAGGAGTTAATTGACTTTCTAATATCCAATAATTCTTAGTACCAATCTTAACTAATACTTTAAGTTCATTGGATGAATTATCAACATCAATAACACGACCATATCTACCTTTACTGGTTACGACTTGTTGGCCTACGTTTATCATTCTTCTTACTATAATTTTGATTGTTATCTTCTCGAAGATTCCTATTAGGTTTAGACCTTCTCTTATCTCCGTTATCTTTCGGATTAAGATATTTGTCTATCTGATTAGCATTGAGTTTAGGCATAAACTATTTACGACTAATAAAAGTTAAACAATCATTTGTCTGATATACACTTTCTGTAATCATAGTTTTAGTCTTATCACATTCATAATAAGTCTTTCGTTCAGTTCGTGACTTATACGAAGTTTTACTTTTACAATACTTACAAGCTCTGCAACTATGAACTTGTATAATAGGTTGCTTACTCATACCATAATGTTAGATAGTTTTAATTTGTATTTAATTAAGAATTAATTTAGTAGCAATTTAAGTCGGCTTCGCTGCTGGGCTTCGCCCAGCGCTCCGCTCCCCGGTGGGAGAGGAGGTTGGACGCCCACTTGTCGCGCGTGTTTCGTCATTATTAAAAAGACAAGAACGAGGAGTACTCTCGTTTCTTATTCGTTGCTCGTCAGCATTAACAACATCATTACTAAATGAACGTGTTGAAACTTACATAATATCATTCCGCTTGGTACCAGCGTTAGCCTTATGAGTATCCATAAGTACTGTCACATTTTTAACTCACAGATTTTTGACAGTTTTGTCTGCAAGGTTGTGTACTCGTTTTGGTATACTTGTAGCGAGAGCGGGAATCGAACCCGCAAGGTCATTTGCTGACCGAAAGATTTTAAGTCTTTTGTGTTTACCAGTTTCACCATCTCGCCAACCTATTATTTAATTCACATTTGAATCTTTCATAGAAGTAATAGCTTTAACAAGTATTTGTCTATCAAGCTCAGCATCTGCTAATGTTTTAGCTATAATAGGAATCGAAACTCCATTAGCATACATAATTGTAAAATAATACGGATACAGTTTAGCGTGAGGATTAGTATCATTAGCCATAAGAACTTTACTAACAACAATAATCGGAAGACTGTAATCATTAGCTAAAACAGTTCCAGAAGGTAGAGTGATTAAAGTCATAATATTATATATTAGATTAGAATTTACATGAAAAAGAGTACCACTATTATCACAACAGAAGTACTCCGAGATGTCCATTTCAAAACATCAACATTTGGAACACAACAATCCCAATGTGAGCCGTGTGTAGGATTCGAACCTACAACCTGCTGATTACAAATCAGCTGCTCTACCATTAAAGCTAACACGGCGTAATTATAGATAACCAGCTGGACTTGCACCAGCCTAAAATACAGTTAAGCCTCGACTTATGTATCACCAAGCACATGGTTGGTTGCATTTATATCTCTGCCATGATTATCTATAATAGTTGAAGTGACGGGAGTCGAACCCATAATTACAGAACCAAAATCTGCTGTGTTACCATTACACCACACTTCAAGCAAACAAGTTGTAAAAATAGTAGTTTAATACTGGATTGCCTATCGAGGATTTCTACTCATTACACATTTTATTATGATAATGTATTTACAACTTGTTATATTAATTTGTTACTTATTATTCTTGTGAATAAGCGTTACACGATATACCGGCCGACATTTATTACGTTCATCACCACCGACTACGATAGTTTGAACATGACTGATTTTGCGACCTTTTCCCATTTTACCAACTTTATTATTTTCGTTAGCACGAGTGATAATGTAAGACATAGTTCTTGTGTTTGTTTGTTTATTATTTATGATTCAAATATAATAATTATATATGGTATGACCAAACAAATCTTAAAATTTATTTTGCATCATCATATATAATAGTGAGTGAACCATCAGATTCCTCACGAGCTTTAACTTTATTAACAACTTGATTAATGACAATCGTTGCAATAGCCATTTTGTCTTTTTCCAATGTTACAGGACAATAATCAATTAGTTTACGATAAATGTATTCAATTTGTTTCTTAAATATACTTGTAACTTCAGGTTCAAACCTATGAATATTATCGTAAGCCTTTTGATTAATAACAAATAGGATATATAACTGTTTATCATCAAAAGCAAGTCTATCTTCGATTTCTTTAACAATATCCAAAACCATTTGACCAGCATCTTGCTGACTTGTTTTGAAACAATTAATATTATCACAATTAATTTTATCAAGAATTTCTCGAACGATATTATAATAATACTTGGTTGAATGTCGATAACGTTTACCAAAGATATTAACAACTTCTTCAAGAGCAAAGAACATAATATAACAATATATCATCGTCAGATTTGTCATCAGAATAATATCATTATATATACCTCTTTTCTTAAAATCTTTTTCTTGTTCAGTAGTCATATTTAGCTAATCTGATTTTTTCGCAGCTCTAATGACTTTAATTAAACATATTGTTGCAACAATCATAATAAGAATGATATTTCCAGTATTCTTTTCAGTTTTATAATTATCTGCATGAATACTATTATATTCAGTAACTGTCATAGGCCTAATAGCAGATAATGATCCACCTCGTAAATGTTCTGGTTCCACACTTGGAAATACTATATCAGCACCAACACCCGCAGGAGCATTTTCGACACGAGTCATTGTTGGATTAGGGTCTTCGAACTGAATAACACAATCTTCTAAATTTGGCATAATTTACATGACATAAATAACAATTCGAGTAATATAAACTTGTCTTCCAGTAGGTTCAGTTTCAGTTTTAAGAATATATTCTTTTTGACGAACTACATATCGAACATTATTGATTTCGATATAATCGTCACGACTAACATTAATATCACCTTGTATAGGTAAATTAACAATAGTTCCTTTTGTTTCAGATATAATTTCACATAACATAGTTTTGATATTATTAATAATAAGAATTATAATAATAATTTCGTAAGTAACGTGACAAGTGGGCGTGCAACCTCCTCTCCCACCGGGGAGCGGAGCGGCTGGGCGTAGCCCAGCTGCGTAGCCCTCTCCAGTTGCAACTTATTTTTTATTAGCTTTTCTATAAGCATCACGAAATTCTCGAACAGTATCAGCGAACGATTTACGATAAATACGCCGACGTTCTTTACAATAGTAAACGACTTGTGCAATACCGTTTACCTCTTTAACAGATACAATTAGTTTAGCAGTCATATGATTAACAGTTTATACTCCAATAGCAATACCAGTTAGGAAAGCTAATGAAATAATTATATAAATAATACCAGTGAGAGTTTTTGATTCATCACCGTCAATACATTTACAAAAGCCTATTAGACCTACTAAAACCCAAAAGACTATTGCTATTACTTTCCATATCATAAGCTAATACTGATTATGAATCATTGTATTAATTTTACAAGTATTTTCAAGATAATCAAGATATTTATGATATGAACTTTCACTTGTAAAACGATAAGAATACTGATTGTGGTCTGTTTTAATATCAACAAGATGTCCATTATCATCTAAATAAATAGACTCAATAGAATACTTATTAATATAAACATCCCCCAAACATACAAAACCATTTTGAATATCATCATTAATAGCTTTATCAACTGCTCTATCTTTGGCCTTATTATAGGTATAAGTAATAGCGGAAATAATAAAACAAATGATAATACAAATGCAAGGAAGAAAAAACATACTGTTCGACATAATTGAATTATTGTTAAAATTTATAATGTAAAATGTGCTATAACTTGACCAATCAGTAAGAATAATAGTACGAGAGATACTATTTTAATATTTTTATTTACTGATTTGAATGTTGATAGTTCTTGTTGAAGTTTACCAATGTAAGATGTTTGTCTTTCAAGTCGGTCATTTAATTCTTCATTACGAGATATGAGAGCTTGTACTTTTTCTGATATTTCACGAGTTTGTTCTGTTGCTTCTTCAATAATTTTAGATTTTCGTAAACTAAGAAGTCTTACTTCTGCATATTGAAGAATAAATTCTCGTGATGTTGTACCTAATGCAGATGTTTCTATCGAACTAAGTATATCATAAATATCTTCGATAGTTAATGTAGGAAATTTCTTATGTAATGCCATCATATCAGGCATTGTAATACTACCCATACCTGCAACGATTGTACGTTCTAATGCAGATATTTTTCGTTTAGGAGATTCTGTTGTGTTCATAGTTGATTAAATTAATGAAATGAGATATTTTACAAGTAATATAATCCAATATCCTCCAAATAAGAATATTAGAAATGATGCTTGTAGTTTTTCTGTTAATGTAAATTCTGGTTTACCAGTTATGTCTACTGAATTTCCTACTGTTAATTTAACAAATAAATAGGAAATGATAAATCCAATGATAGCACAAGTCATAATAGTTATGATATTAAAACTATTGTAATTAATAATAAAGATAAGTAATATAAAAGTAAAGAATAAATAATTACAATTAATATTACAAATTCTATTATAATTACAATGTCAATTAATAATGAAAATCGAGATGATAAAATGAATAAAAAAGATAACGAAAAAAATTAGGTAAATAATATTACAAATTTTATAACAAATGATAATGAAAATGTTATAAATGTAATGTAAAGAAATCATAATAATAATGAAAAAGAAAGAGCTATAACAAAATCTATTAAGATTGTTATTACAATTTCAATAGAAAATAAAAGACTAAAAATTGTTATAGTTATTATTATGAAAATAAAAGATAATAAAAATGTAAAAATTAATAATCATAATAATAAAAAAGAAAATGTAAAAATTATTATAATTACTATTATAAAATCAATAATTACAATGATTGGAATACTATTTGCCTAAAATTAGAGATTCTGATAGTGAAAATGATAAAGATAAAAGTGGAGATAATACCTTCGCAACTAATTACGCTTTTCTTATTAAATTTTGTCTTACAATTTCATTTACTTTTTCTACATCATTTCTTATATCATTTTCTATCAAACTTTCTAATTTAATTACTCGTGTTTCAAATGTTCCTACTACTTCTTTAATTTCTCTTAATTCTCGTATTAAAATTCGAAATTCATTTTCTCTTTCTTTTTGTAGATTTACAAAATGCGTAATAATAAATCCCGTAATTGTGATAATTAATAGCACAACACAACACGAAATTAATATTGCTTGTGGAACAGTAAATCCTATTTGTTCTAATGATAAACCGAATATAGCTAATGATTCAATTAGAACTAATATTATAAATGTTAACCATTTCATAGTTTTAATAGTGTTGGTCGTAATGAAACTTAAAGTGTTGGTCGTAATGAAACTTGTAATTTACGAAAAGAATGACGAACATCATTACGACGTTCGTCATCCTTAACGTTAGTTGTTTAGTGTGTTACCGGAAGCGAAAGTAGTGTATTTCTGTCTTCCTCGTTAGCCATATTCGGAACACGTCCGAACATAAGACGGAAAGTTTCAACGCGATATGCCATATCTCCGGCAGCGTTTGCGGCTCCGTTGATACGATTAATCGCGGCACTTTTAAAATCCGTATCTTTGTACTCCTTACCGATAGCTTCTACAATCATTGTTCCGGTAGTACGATAGGGAACGAGTTCACCCGCTTTGTACTCTTTGCCGTCCACCGTTACGGCCTTTTTGGTCTTGTAACCCCATTCGCCCGGCTCGCCTTTCGGTATTACTCGCAATGTCATTTCGTAATACTTGGGCGGATTCGTTAGCGTGTTGAGTTCCTCGACCATGTTTCCGGCGTTATCTCGTTCGGCTGTTTCCTCGCTAATACACAAGCAGGAAAAACCGAACATTTTAGCCCTACTTTCTGTGATACTTAGCGGTGTGTCGAGTTTCGCACCGCTTTCAGCATCAAATGCACGCAGAAATACGACGTTATCGGTATTTTCTTTACCGTTAATTGCCAGCGGTTTAGTTTTACCACTAATTCGAACAACCTTAACAATTGTTTCAGTTGCTTCTTTGATTTGCTTTGCCATAGTTGAATAATATTTAGTTAGACTATTCAGGAAACGTTTATTTTTTTCTTTCCTGCAATCTCAAGCGGGGGGCTTCGCAAACCCTTGAATGGACGGGGCAGTTTCATTAGGTACTTCCACGATATAAATACTTATATTATTTTCGATACCTGTAAAAAGACTTACAGTAATATTGTTAAAATTATCATTAAAATCTCTTTTCTTATCTTTAAGATTATCATTAAAATCCTTAAAAAATTTATCTTTATTCTTATTATTTATAAAAAGACTTATATCATTATCTATAAAATTACTCAAAATGCTTTTAATTTCATTATTAAATCTTATATTAAATTCTATAATTTTTGAATCTTTATTTTCTTTATTTTTAATTTTACTTAAAATTTCATTAGTTTCTTTATTAAAATCTCTATTATTTTCATTACCATTTTCCTTAATTTTTGAATTAATTTTTAATGTAATTTCAATATTACTTGTAATTTGACCTGTAAAATTACCTGTAAAATGACCTCTATCTTCACTAAAATCTACAATTTTTGCATCATTATTTTCCTTAATTTTTGAATTAATTTTTGAATTAATTGACCATATACCTATATATATAGTAATAATATTACAAGTAATATTATTACAAATAATGAATATATAATATATATACAAATTCCAACTCGTAATTCAGAAACTATATCAAATAATCACGTAATTAATAACGAATTTAATAACGAAAAAATTAGTTCAAAAATTAGTGATTTTAGTAGTGCAACTGGTCAAGATATTAATGTCGCCAAAATTGATTCTTTTGGTGAAAAACTGGTGATGCAAAAAGTGATAAACTTTGAAGAGCTTTTAATAAAGATTTTATTAGTTTTAACTTGTGTACTCCCGGTGGGAGAGTAGGTTGGACGCCCACTCGTGAGGTCTTGCAATCGCTAATACTGTAATTACTATTAGACTTATTGATAATTCTGCTTCTGATAGTGATAATTTTATTAATTCTGTTTGAAATTTATTTAGATTTGCTTGCATAGGATAAGATTATATTATATATTTGTACTCGTAGTTATAATAATGTAAATCCTAAACAAAGTAAAACTATGGAAACGAAAATTGCATTTAGTCCTCGTGGTAACAAAGTTCTTCTTCGTGCAGATTTTGAAGTATCTACTCTTAATATTCTTAATAACGAGGAAATTAATAAGATTCCAGCTAAGGCTTATACGGTTATGGCTGTTGCAGAAAATGTTAAAGGTCTTAACGTTGGAGATAAAGTAAAACTGGAAAACGGTTGTATTCCTACTCTTATTCAAATGCCGGGCGATACTCAAACACTTGCAGCTAAACAGAAAGTTCACCGTGAAGGTAAATCTATTGTTGGTGTTGGAACTGTTAAGTTTAGTGAGTTTGTTCTTGTAGATGAATATTCTATCGTAGGTGTTTGGATTGAATCTCCTGCTGTTAATAATTAAACTATGCTTAATCCTTTTGTTTATGATAAGTTAGTTCCTTTCGTAGATGAACGTATTGAAAAACATCTTAAACCTTATGTTCTTCGACGACCTGCTTCTTATAAACGAAGTGTTGCAGCTTGGGAAAAGTTAAGACCTGACCAAAAGGCGAAACTATTAGAGTTACTGGAAAGAACACAAAAGGATAGTGTTGCCAAAGCTATGATGCGAGGGGATGAAGTTGTTAGTGTTCCTCGTGTTGGTAGATTTGAATACAGTCCAGCTAAGTTCTTTAAGAAAACTCACGCTGAGGAACTTGAAGGTTTAAGTCGAGAGGAACGTAAAGCAAAGATTATTGCTTATCATATTGCTAATCGTCGTAGACGTAGAACTGCCGAAGAAGATGGGAAGAAAATGCGTTTCAGAAAAGATTTTACCAAAGGGTAGAATACTGTATTTTAATGAAGAGGAACATAAGTACACAGATGATTTAGGTAATGGTTACATATCTGTTACTACTCTTATTGGTAAATATACACAAGAATTTAAGAAAGAAGAAATTGCCGCAGCGTGTGAACGTATAGGTAAGAATCCTCGACATCCAAAATATCAAAAATATAAAGGTAAAACTAAGAAACAAATTCTTTGGGAATGGGAACAAGAAACTATTAAGGCTTGTGATAAAGGAACAAAGAAACATAATTACCTTGAAACTGCTATTAAGACTTGTAACGGATATAAGCTGAACGCTAATGGTTTTATCAATGATAGAATCTATACGATAGATGATATTGTTGGTAGTCATAAATACGGTAAGCTTAATCTTGAATATTTTGTTAAGACTGGTATTCGAGAAAAGTATCCTGATATATTTAGTCTGATTGCTGCTCTTGTTACGAAAGGTTATCATATCTACGCTGAGATTGGTGTTTATGATAGCCAAAATCTTGTTTCTGGTCTTATTGATATTCTTTTAATTCGTGATAAGGAATTTATTATTTTAGACTGGAAAACTAATAAGGCTCCAATTAGATTTGAAAGTGGTTATTATGATAAGAAACTTGATGGTACACTTGACCTCAATAATTTTATTTATAAAGAGGAATATTTTGGTGCACCACTTGACCACCTTGCTGATAGTATAGGTAATCACTATGCAATGCAACTTTCTACTTATGCTAATCTTGTTGAGAGTTGGGGTTATAAAAATGTAGGAATTATTCTCTGTCATATTAGAACTATTCAGAATCAATTTCAAGACGAAAATGAAGAAGATGAGGAAGTCGTAGAAATGTATGATATTCCTTATCTTAAAAATGAAGTCGGAATGATGATTGCTGATTATTCAAGTAAACATATTCATAAAACTGCTAAAACACTTTTTTAAGCTATGAAAACTATTAAGATTTATTATATAGATACTCGTGGTAAACTTGCAGTAAATCTTATTAGGATTTTTAATAGTAATTATCGTGGGCAACTATAAAATTTAGTTTGGACGATAGAAGTGTTATAAGTGATGATGCAAATGGTGTCGCCAGTGGGCGTCCAACCCACTCCCCCACCGGGTGAGGGTGCGGAGCACCCGAAAGGCCGAGCGGAGCGAGGCCCACACAAGTTACAAAAAGTATTACAAATATGAAAGCAACTAAGGAATCAAAATATAACGCATTATTTAATAAACTTATTGGTGTAAATGATTTACTAAATAGACTTGTTGGAATTGCGAAAGATTTAGAATATCCTATATTTAGGAAAAATGATAAATATCCTATTAATCTTAATATCTGGGGTATTCGTTCTAAAAGTACTTGTACTAAACATTATAACGATGTTATTGTAATGTTTTATGAACGAGATTTTAATATATGGGAATGTATGGTTTTCGAAGCTACTACTGACCCAAGTAATCTAAATCTTGAAACTCCTGTTAATAATAAAGGTTGTGCAGTTCTTCGAGAAGGTGTACACAAAGCTCTTTGGAAAATAGGTAAACATAAAGGACAATATAAAGCGCTTGTTCAAGCTAATCCTTGTCAAGTAATTCGTGACAATAATCGAGATGACAAAATTGATATTACCGATAATACTGACTTTGGTATGTTTGGTATTAATTTACATAGGGCGTCAAGCTGGAAAGTAAGTGATGAAATTGGTCTTTATTCTGCTGGTTGTCAAGTTATCAAAGATGTGAATCAATGGAATGATATTATTATTCCTTTATTTGATAAGGCAATTGGTAAAGGAACTCAATCTTATGTTCTTATTAATGAAATGGATTTAGATTTGTAAGCTATGAAAGATATTGTTCGATATATATTTTATATTGTTTTAATTCTTGCGATTGGTATTGGAGCTACTTATTTAGGTAGGCATATTAATCGTAAGTTTTTAGGTATTGAAAAACATGATGAAATTATTAAATCTTTAAGGGATAGTCTTAATAGTTTCATTAAGAAATATGATACGATTATTAATGAACAACAATTTGTTATTGATAGTCTTAGAGGAATTGAACAAAAAACTATTACTATTTATGAGAAAGTTGAAAGTGATTTTAATGATAGTAATATCATTAGTGATGATTCCGTTCTCCGCTATATCGCAAAAAAGATACAAGATTGATGGCGATACAGTTATTGTTTTTACTCCGAAAGAAACTCGTAAGTTAGCTATAAAACTTCTTGAAGGTGAAAAGTATGAAAAACTTTATCTTACTGCCAGTGAAATTCAAAGGGTGCAAGATAGCGTTATATCCTTCCAGTCTTATCATATTGCTATTCGTGATAGTCTTTTGGTTGTTTCTTTTGGTGGCCTTGATTCACTCAATAGTAAATTAATTAATTATCAAGAAAGATATTTAATAGAACGAAAAAAGAAACGTAGAAATGGTTGGATTGCAGCTGGTTCTATTGCTTTGAACGCTGTATTAATATTTATATCAAGTCGATGATATATGGTACATGGATTTAAGATAGAAAATGACAAACTAATTCTTGATGTAGAAGAGATACTTCAATATCCTTTACTTCAACAGATATATGCTCGTGATGATAGTAAAGATAAATCTTTTGCAGAAAAGGAATTTAGATTTATATTATATTTATCCGATAGAAAAGGTTATGTAACGAAAGCAGGACTTACTAAAAAAGAAGCTTATGCTTATGCTAAGTCTAATGCCGGTTTGGATGAATCTTATCTACCGGATAAAGTTGTTTTATCTGCTATTGAATTTGTAAAATCAAATCTTAATATTACAGCTGTTGAAGATTTAATTAATTCTACTATTAAATCTTTGAATCTTTCAAGTAAATTAGTTCGTACATTAACTGATGGTATAGAAGATTTAATGTCGAAAGAACTTGAAATGAAAGATTTAGCTCTTTGTGAAGATACTCTTAAACAGATTATTAAAATTGCTAATGAAATTCCTGCACGAATTGAAAGTCTTACTGAGCTTAATGATAAGTGGGATAAGATTGAAAAAGGTGTAACATCAATTCGTGGTGGAGCTGAATATAGAGATAGCTATGACGGAACAAATGATAGAGCATCTAACGCTCCTAACGAAACAGAAACATTATCGTAAAGACAATCGTTATGGTTATGAAACTGGTCGAAGTCCGTTTATAGATTACATACTTGAAGATAAAGAAAGTTACAAACCTTTATCTTCAAGTATTTGTCGTTTTACTGGTAAACCTTGGATTGACAGAGATAACGATTTTCTTATAGGTGAAAGTGGTGGTGTACTTATGAAAATAGACTTTGTTTTCGTAGGTACTGAAATATTTAGTCGTGTTGCAGACTTTTATGAAAAACATGGATGTTATTGTCTTGAACCTGATGATAGTCCTAATGCCGTAAAGTTTTGGCAACGTGAAATGGATAGACGAGTTAAAGGTGTTCAAGCATATTGTAAATTATATATTAAAGATATTCCTGCTTATTTAGCAGCCAAATCTGATGTTGAACGTAAGGCCTTACTTCATAAAGTTCGTATAACTGGCGACCATTATAATTATCTTAATTATGGTCGTATCGAACGTGCTCCTAATGAAAAGGAACGTAAACAGTTAGATAAAGAGGGAAGATTTAAGGTTAATACTGTTGAAGGCTTTCCTCGATTTTGGGATGGAGATTATTGGAACTTTAAGATTGATGAGCTGATTGCTAACAATAGTTGTAACTTATGTAAAGCAAAAGCTCGTCGTAAAGGTTTTTCATATAAACGTGGTAGTCAAGCAGCTAATACTATCAACGCAAATAAGAATGTAACTGTTACACTTGCTGCCGACCAAATGGATTATTTAACTGAGAAAGGTGCTACATCTTATATGGTTAAAGTTAATCTTGATTGGTATGAAGATAAAACTTATTGGCGAAGAGGTTATCTAAGTGAGAACTTTGATAAAGGTATTGAACTTGGATATAAGAAATCAAAAGAAGGTCAAAAGGCTTTCGGATTTCGTAGTAAACTTTTAAGTGTTGCTATTGGTAAAAATGAAAGTGCCGCAGTAGGTAAGAAAGCTATTGAAACTGATTTTGAGGAAGCAGGTAAATGTCCTAATCTTCAAAAAGCATTAGACGTTATGATGTCTAATAGTGAATCAGGTGCAATGCGAATTGGTACTATTCGTGTATATGGTACGGGTGGTACAAAAGGTGCTAACTGGGAAGCTTTTAGTAATTGTTTTTATAATCCCGGAAAGAATGATATGCTTCCTATGGAAAATATCTGGGATGCTAATAGTAGACATGCTGTTTGTGGTTTCTTTTTTCCGCAGATATGGGATTATGAACCTTTTATAGAAGATGGTAATTCTTTACTGTTTGCTTCTTGGAAGGATGATTATGACAAGAAACGTGGTGCAGAAAAAGAGAAAGATGCTGGTGAATATAATATTTATGTAGGTCAACGTGCTAACAGTCCTAATGAGGCATTTACGAACACACAAGAGAACATTTTTCACAGTCCGGAACTTACTAATCATATTAACGCTATTAAATATGATAAGTCTAATCATTTTTATGAAGATGGTTGGTATATACTTGATGATGGACGTGTTAGATTTGTTACTAAACAGGAATGTATTGAACGAGCTATATTTGGTTCCGATAGATTCCATGAGTATATAACTGATGTACCTCATAATTCAAAGACTGATGTTCACGGTTGTATAAGAGAGTTTTATTCTCCTATTTCAAATGATGGCAGTCTTTATTTTATTTCGTATGACCCATATCGTGTAGATAAAAATAAAGAAGAAGTTAGTACAAAAAATTCACTTGCAAGTTTTCAAGTGTGGATGCGTACTAATAGTAAAACTCCTTACATGGGTAAACGACTTGTTGCTTCTTATTGTGGTCGTCTTGATACTATGGAAGCTGTCGATAAACTTGTTCTTTATGCTTGTTTACGTTGGAATTGTAAAGTTCTTTATGAGGCTGGTACTGGTGAACTTGTTACTAATTTCAAGAAATGGGGTTATAGAGATAAGTTACTGAAAGACCCAAGTAGTTATATTAATCGAAGTGTTGATGGCCCTCGTATTACTGGTTATGGTATTGTAATTGGTGATGGCGATATTAAGTTAGAGGGTATGCGCATGGTGCGGGATTTCTTATACGAAATTGTCGGAAAAACGTCCGACGATACACCAATATATAGATTTAATCAAATTTATGATATAAGTTTCTTATTAGAGTTGGATAGATTTATATTTGGGCGTAATGCAGACCGATTGAGTTCGGCTATTGTTGCAATGTTTGAATTTCGTAAAGATTCCCTTTTACTTGAACGAGAAGCTAACTCGAAAAGTAAAACTAATAACACTGGTCGTAAAGTTAATAGATTCCTAAAATGAGTGAACGTGATTTAAGAGCAACTCCACTTGTTATGCCTGACCAGCGTGCAAGTATTGCTACAAAACAAACGAAAGCTTGGTACATTCCTAATTGTAATTATTGGATTAATCTTGCTATTGGTCAGAATGATAAAACTGTTACACAGAAATTTCTCGATGCTGCTAATGGTTTAGTAGACCCTAAGACTTATGAATATGTTCTTCGGAATTATATTGATAAGGTTGGTGAGAAAGCTGTAATGTATGGTGAGATACGTGATGTAGATTTTCTTACTCCTATTAAAGAACGATATATGGGAGAATTTATTAATATGTTCTCTAATTATCAAGTATTTAATAATGACCCTTCTGTAACTCTTGCTCGCAATAAAGTTCTTGCTGATAAAGTAATGGCTTATTGTAATCAAGAAATTATTAATCGTCTTAATGAAGCAGGATTTAATACTGGTCAAAAGACAATTAAGCAAGGTGAACTTAATGATATTATTGAGGAAGTTCTTAACGATTGGATTGATGATGTAACTATTACAACTCAAAAACGTCTTGAACTTATCAATACTATTGTTGAAGCAAAAGACAAGTATCAACAATGCTATTTCTATTGGTGGGCTTGTGAAGAGGTTTATACTTATCGAGAAGTTTATAAAGGTGATGTTTATCTTCAAGTAATATCTCCTCTCGAATATTATCGTATTGAAAGTGGTCAACGATATATCGAAGATGATGATGCAGGACTTCGTGTCTATCGAATGACTATTCCTCAAATCATTGATAGATTTCGTGATGAACTTACAGATGCAGAAATGAATTATCTTAAAGATATTTATACTGTATCTCCTAAATATGATGCTCCTGATGGCATAGTTCAAATCTTCAATAAAACAGATTTTGCTGAACGTAAAGCTATCTTACATACTAACGTAGAAGCGCTTCGTAGTGAAGCTCGATTATATGGTAAAGAAATTGATATTTATCATTATGTTTGGAAAACTGAAATTAAACAAGGTATTCTTAAACATCGAGATTTATTAGGAAATATCGTTGAAAGTGTTGTAGACGAGAATTATGAATTTGATGCTTCCGCTGGTGATATTGAAATTGAATGGGAATGGATAAATCAAGTTTGGGAAGGTTGGCGTATAGGTGGTTGTCATAGTGGTATTTATATTAAGCCACGACCTATCGAAGTTCAACGTGAAAGGTTTAACAATTATAGTGATTGTAAATTACCTTATAATGGTATTGTAGGTTTACATAAAGATAATCTTCGTAATCCTATTCCTTTCCGTGTTTTACCTTATCTTGCTCTTTATCGTATTTATACTTTACAACAAGAACGTGCAGTAGCTAAGTTTAAGTCTTGGCTATTATTCCCTGAAAGTATTCTCGCTGATAGTAGTGATATGACTACCGAGGAACGTCTTGCTGTTGCGAATAAAGATAGTTTCTTACCGTTTGATGATTCTGATGCACAACCTAATGCTTTACAATCTATTCGAGAAGTAGCTACGAGTGCTATTACGAATTATATTCAAATGCTTGATAATCTTAAACAAGGTTTGAAAGCAGAAGCTTGGGAAGCAGCTAATATGAATAATGCTCGCTTTGGTGATGCCAAAGATTATGCAGGTAAGGCTGTTAATGAATCGAATTATTCTCAAGCAATGACCGGAAGTGTTTGGAGTCTTGAATGTTTTAATCTCTTCCGTGAACGTGATTATGTTGCAAATATTGATTACAGTAAGTTTGCTTGGATTGACGGTAAACGAGGTTCTTATGTAGACCCGACAACTAATAAAGTTGTTGTAGTTGATATTGATGGTTCTTCTGATTTCTCTGGTAATATTGGAATTTATATTCGTAATAATGCCGATGTTCAGAATAAGCTGAATATGATGAAAGAACTTGCTTTTAGCGCAGGTCAGAATGACCAACTGGAAGTTGCTATTGAAGCTATTGAAAATAATAATATTACTTCTATTGCTAAGAATATTAAGAAAGCTATTCAAGCTCGTCGAGATTATGAACTTCAAATGCAACAAGTTCAACAACAAGCTCAAGCAGAAGTTGAACAAATTGTTAGTCAGCGTGAAGCAGCTAAACAAGAATTTGAAGCTCAACAAAATGCTCTTGATAGAGAACATGATGTTAATCTTGAGATTCTTAAACAAGAAGGTGAAAAAGAGATTTGGAATATGCGACTTAAAGTCGATACCAATGGAAATGGTAATATAGATAAAGATGAAGCTATGGCTGCTCAATCTGGTTACACTGCTTCTGATGTTAATAGAATAAAGTTACAAAAAGAGTTAAAGCAATGATGACCGAGAATTATCGACGGCGAGCAAGAGAACCTGCAAGATAATACTACTATAATTATTGATAATATATTATATATAGTATATCTTTGTTCATGTAATAATATTCAACTATAAATAAATACTAATATGGCTGTTGAAAAAGTTGTTATACCTGATGATGAAACTCAGGAGCAAAAACAAGAACGTCTTCGTAAAGAATTAGAAGAACGTAAAGCTAAGGAAGCTAAAGAAGCTCAAGAAGCTGAAGAACGACGTAAAGCTGAAGAGGAAGCTGCTCGTAAGAAAGCTGAAGAAGAAGGTGATAAGGGTGGTTCTACTGGTAATGGCGAAGAAAAAACTGAACCGGAACAAGTAGAAATTGATGGTACTCTTTACACACTTGATGATAACGGAAACGCCGTAGATGATAACGGTGAAATTAAGTTTACAAAAGAACAGATTGATGCAATGTCTGATGAAGGTGCTAATGAATTAGACGGTGATTATATCGAAGCTATTTCAAAAGTCAGTGGCATTGTTATTAAAGATGAGAAAGGTGAACCTGTTAAGTTTGAACCTACGATTGAGGGTTTTGCTAAACGTGAAGCTGCTGTAAAAGCTCTTGGTGAACGAGAGGGTTTTGCAAAAGGTTTTAATGAGTTTTTAGCTAATAATCCTGATATTGCAGCTCTTGTTGAATATAAGAGTAAGTTCGGTACAATCGAAGGTTATTCGGCAAATGTAGATTATAGCAAAGTTGAAATCAAAGATGATGATAACTTACTTGCTGATTTAATCTATAAAGCTGAAATTCAAAAAGGTACTTCTCCGGAACGTGCCAAACGAATTGTTGAGTTTGCAAAAGCAAATAATACTCTTAAAGATGATGCAACTGAAAGTCTTAACTGGTTGCGTAAAACTCAAGAGAGTGAGATTAAAGCAATTCGTGAACGTGAGGCCAAAGAAATGCAGGCTGAACTTGAAAAGGAAATTAAATACTTTGGTGTTTCTTATGAAGATGACGGTACTGTCAAAGTTCATAATGCACCGGGTAGTCTTTATGATTTAATTGTTGTTAAAGGTCAGATTGGAGAATACG
>ULJN01016403.1_pt1 | contig 65787 bp, 48 predicted proteins | sample 1950921 | NCBI WGS metagenome assembly ULJN01 (sample SAMEA4835476, study PRJEB28245) | human gut metagenome | biome: gut microbiome; material: fecal sample | place: Denmark | collected 2008
GCTCCAGGTTTCCACTCATGGTGGTGAAGCCCTGTAGGGCGAGCTGGTTGAGTACCTTGTAGGAACCGATGCCGTATTTAGCCAACTTGTTCTGGTCCAGATAGATACTAATCTGTTCGTTCTCCAGTCCGTAGGTGCGGAGGTTGGAGATGGCATCGATGCGGCGCAGGCGGTCCTTCAGCCGGTCGATGTAGGTGTTCAGTTCCCTATAGGTTTTCTGCTTGCTTTCCATCGTGATGAGCAGGGCAGAGGTATCGGCAATGTCGTCCACTGCCTGCAGGGCGAGAACGCCTGATGGGAGTGACGCCTTGAAGGCCTGCAGTCCGTGCTTGAACTTGCTCCAGAAGGCATCCCTGTCTTCTACATCATCGTTGAGTTCCAGGAATACGATCAGCATGCCGTCCTTGCTCTGGGTGTAGGTTTTCTTCTTGTTGACCTCCTTGTATCCGAAGATGAAATTCTCCAGCGGTTTCGCTACCCGTTCTTCCACCTCATCGGATGTGGCACCGGGATATACGGCAACGCAGGCACCCTGGCGGATGGTGAATTGCGGCATTTCCTGCTTAGGCATGATGCAGATGCCCAGAATGCCCACGAAAACGAGCATACCCATGAGGAGCATCACGATATTATGGTTGCACATCGCCGATTCGATGAACGAACGCTTGATGATGCGGTTGGGTTTTCTCGTAATGCGAGCCTTGATATGGTCGTGAAGAGCGGTGTCCTTCTGCGGAATCCTCGGCTTGTTTGTATCTTGATTTTTGTCTTGATTCATATCTTTTCCCTCCACATTTTATCGGTTGTTACTCTTTCCGGTATCAACCTTCATACCTTCTGATACCTTCTGCTGACCATTGATGATGACCTGGTCGCCAGTATGAAGTCCCGAGAGAATGATGATGCCATCTCCCTCGAAATCGCCTATGGTTACAGGTTGCTGGTGCGCCTTGCCGTTTACTACGGTCCAAACGAATCGGGAGTTATCTACATCCAATTCAACGCTTTGCGGCGGAACGATGATATGAGCCGGTGCTGCTGCGCTGCCCTGAATCTGGGCGTTGCAGACCATACCCGGGAGCAGACGACCCTGCGGATTGGTGATACCCACCTTGATGTCGTAGGTATGCGAGATAGGGTTGGCATCGATGCCTTTTTCTGAGATGGTTCCATAGAAAACGGCTCCGGAAAGAGCGGCAACCGTCAGCTTCACCTTGTCGCCTACGTGGAGAAGCGAGATTTCAGCTTCGGGTACGGAAACCTTGGCATTGACCTGAGCCACATTGGCGAGTTTCAGCACGGGCTGACCAGGAAGCACGTAGGTTCCCATATCCACATTCTTGGCAGCAATGACGCCAGAAAACGGAGCTGTGAGTGTAGAGTGGGAGAGTTGCTGACGGGCGATGCTTTCGGCAGCCTTCGCCTGTTCCAGTTTACTTTCTATCTCCACCCATTTCATGTCCGAGATGGTTCCCGACTGATGGAGGGGCAGGAATCTTCTGTAGGCATCTTCTGCCTGCTTCAGGGTGGTGAGGGTAGCCCGGTGAGCCTCCTTCACGGTAGTAGGGTTGATGGTGGCGAGCAACTGGCCCTTGCTGACTCTGTCACCCTCATCTACACGGATGGAAGTGATATTTCCGGCGATTTCGAAACTGAGTGTTGATCCCATCTTTTCCTCGATGGTACCCACATAGTCTTTCGTTCCCCCCAGGTTTGTATTTCCTACAGAGATTGTTTCCACCTTGATATTCTTCTTTTCCATCTTCCTGGCTTTTTCCGTACATCCTGTCAACAGCAGACTGAATCCCATAATCATCAGACTGCATCTCATGAATGTCAAACAGCTGCTACTGCATGTCATGAGCCATCCTGTCATACCATCTTTCTTTTTCATATCTTCTTCTTTTTGTTATTTTTTTGCAAAGGTATGAAATAATGGTGAATGTAAGGGGAACAAAGTATTAAAAAAGTATTAAATATATTTAAGAGCTAACGTTTTTTTAGAAAAAAGATGTAACTTTGTATGCTGGAATAAACCATATAATTAAAATTCAATATGAAGAAAATCTTATCTATTGCTTTTGCTGCCTTATTGGCAACATCTTCTTTTGCCCAGAAAAGCGAAACGCTGCTGGAGCGCAACCAATTAGCAAAAACTCCTCCTATGGGATGGATGACATGGAACCTCTTTAAAGGTGACATCAGTGAACAGCTGATCAAGGAAACTGCCGATGCCATGGTAGAACACGGTTTCCGTGATGCCGGTTACGAATACATCTTTATAGATGACTTGTGGCAGGGAGGTCGTGACCGCCATAATAACATCATTCCAGACCCTAAGAAATTCCCGAATGGCATCAAGGCGCTTGCCGACTATGTTCACTCCAAGGGATTGAAGTTGGGTATCTATTCTGATGCCGCCCAGCTTACCTGCGGTGGATGGACAGCCAGTTATGGTTTCGAGGAGCAGGATGCCCGCACCTTTGCTTCATGGGGTATCGACTATCTGAAATATGATTACTGCAATGCTCCGGAGGACAGTGCCACAGCCCGTAAACGCTATCATACGATGGCTCAGGCTTTGAGCAAATCGGGTAGAAACATCGTTCTCGGTATCTGTGAATGGGGACAGCGCAACGGCGAAGAATGGTGTGAGCAGGTTGGCGGTTCGCTCTGGAGAACCAGCTATGATGTAAGAGATATGTGGAAAGATATCGTGAAGCAAGGCGGTATGGGTATTCTCGATATCGTGAATATCACAGCACCGCTCGCCAAGGATGTTCGCCACGGACAGTGGCCTGATATGGATATGCTGGTTGTGGGCCTGAATGGCAAGGGCGGACCATCCAGTGATCTGGGTGGAGTTGGCTGCAGCTATACTGAGTATCAGACCCAGATGAGTATGTGGTGCATGATGTCATCAGTACTGGCATTAAGCAACGATCTCAGAAAGCTTTCTGCTGAGGATAAGCGCATTCTCCTGAACAAGGAAATCATCGCCATTGATCAGGATCCGTTGGGCAAGGCTGCTGAGCGCAAGGTAAATCAGGCTGATCATCAGATTTATGTTCGTCCTTTGGCAAATGGTTCTCATGCCGTTGCCATTCTTAACTGTGGTGATAAAGATAAGTCTATTCAGGCAGATTTCAAGCAGTTGGGCTTAAACGGCAAGTATCTGGTAAGAGATGTATGGCAGCATCGCGACATTGCCAAGAAGGCAAACAGATGGAAAGGCACCGTGAAAGCTCACGAAACCAAGGTGTTTGTATTGAAATAAGCTATAAGTTGGGCTCTCTTTCTAAGTATGAAGAGAGCCCCTACTATTTTTCTTTTAAGGGACGTTATGATAAATAGCGCTTATAGCAATATCAAACTTATTAATAAGTAGAACGGATAAACTGGAGGTATGGTGAATTACCATGCCTCCAGTTTATCTGCTATCTCAGGCATCTTTTCCTTGTTGAATACAGGATTCTTGCCTTCCTTCTTCTGCTGGCGGTAATCCTGCAACAGGAAGACTGCCTGGCGAGAAAGTAAAACGATGGCAGCAAGATTACAAAGTGTAAGAAGTGCCATGGTGATGTCTGCAAAGCTCCAGGCAAAATCCAGTGACACGATGGCTCCAATCATCACCATCGCTGCCACGGCAAGGCGATAGATAAATACGCCCAGTCTGGAATCCTTGATATATCTCACATTGGTCTCACCATAATAATAATTGCCGATGATACTGCTAAAGGCAAAGAGCCATATCATAACTGCTACAAAAGGATTTCCGATGCTTCCGATTTCGTGGGTCAAGGCATCCTGAGTCAGTTGGATACCATTGGATGCAGTGACATCTACCCCGCTCATAAGGATGATGAATGCTGTGCAGGAACATACTACCAAGGTATCCGTGAAGACACCCAGCGCCTGAATCAATCCCTGTTTTACCGGATGGCTCACCGTAGCCACCGCAGCAGCATTAGGAGCACTACCCTCGCCGGCCTCATTGCTGAACAAGCCTCGCTTGATGCCCTGAATCACTGTGACGCCCAGTACTCCACCTGCAGCCTGATTGAATCCGAAGGCATTTTCAATAATGATTAATAAAACCTTAGGCAAACTGGTGATATTCCAAATCACCACGCCAACGGCTATCAGGAGATAGACAACCGCCATGACAGGAACCACTGTAGAAGAGAACTTTGCTACTCTCTGAATACCACCAAAGATGATGAGCAATGTAAGCGCCGTGAGTATGATGCCCATGGTGGCAGGCTCGATACCAAAGGCCTTCTGCCATGCCAGACAGATGGTGTTGCTCTGAACTGAATTGTAGGCAAAACCAAAGGTGATGATCATGAGAACGGCAAAAAGGATACCCATCCAGCCCTTTCCCAATCCATATTTCATATAATAGGCAGGGCCACCATAGAAGGAAGTCTTACCTTTGCGCTTATAGAGTTGGGCAAGCGTTGATTCGATGAAGGCTGAAGCAGAACCCAGCAAAGCGAGCATCCACATCCAGAAGACAGCTCCCGGACCGCCGATGCTGATGGCTGTAGCTACTCCTGCAAGATTACCTGTACCAATTCTACTGGCCAATGCCACCACGAAAGCCTGGAAGGAAGAGATGTGCTTCATCTCACCATCCACCTTTACATCCATAGACAGTTCTTCCTGGCCAATTTCCTCTGGTTGAACCTTATCGGGATGCAGCAGGAGCCTGACCATCTCGCGGATGAGACGAAACTGCACGAAACGGGTACGCCAAGTGAAAAACACGGCACAGCATATCAAGATGGTGATGATGATATACGACCAAAGAAAATCGCTAACCTGAACTAAAATATTCTGTATTGAATCTATCATTTTATTTATTTAAATCACTTTAAGTTATCTATTTGAATCACTCTAAATGTCCATTCCGACTGCAAAATTACTATTTTTTTTCGAAAAAAAGCATCGTTTAGGGAAATTCCTCTATCGGTTTAGGGAAAATCCTTACTATACCTCCATAAATCGCCTTATCTTTGCAGCAGAAATCAGAAAGATGACTGAATTGACGATGATTCTGGAATCTGATGGTTTCCTGGAAAATGGAAGTTTAACATATAAAATAAGATAAGATTATGAAGAAGTTTATCATAGCACTAGTAGCAATGTTCATGATGACATTCACTTCTGCATCAGCAATGAGTTATGAACAGGCTCGCCAGCAGGCTCTGTTCCTGACAGACAAAATGGCTTACGAGCTGAATCTGACAGATGATCAGTATGAGGCAGCCTATGAGGTGAACCTCGACTATCTGATGGGCGTGGATACTTACGACGATCTCTACGGCATCTATTGGCGTCAGCGTAATCTCGACTTGAGCTACATCCTTCTGGATTGGCAGTATCGCTCATTCTGTGCCGCAAGCTATTTCTACCGTCCTCTTTACTGGGATGGTGGATACTTCCACTTCGGCATCTATGCACGCTACCCACGCAGAGATTACTTCTTCTTCGGAAGACCTCATTTCTATGCTGTATATCGTGGTGGACACAGCTGGAGAATGAATGGTGGCAGAAGCTGGTATCACGGACGTGAATTCGGCGGTCCGCGCCCTATCGGTGTTCGAGGTCAGGAACCAAGATTCGGTATGCGCGATGGATTCAACCGTGGCGATTACGGTCGTGGCAAGACGTTCGGTAACCTCAATCGTCAGAGCAGTACAAGAACTACGGTTACACGTGATCATTCTTTCGGCAACAGTCGCCAAAATAATGCTAACTTTGGAAGTGGTGTCCGTGGCGGTGGTTCTTTCGGAGGTTATAACCGAAGCGGATTCGGCAGTGGCTCTACCAACAACAGCCGTTCGTTTAATAATGGTTTCACTCCACGTTCCAGCACTCCAAGCAGGGGATCTTTCGGTGGAAACCGTGGCGGCAATTCGTTGAATAACAGCCGTTCATTCAACAGTGGAAGCCGTTCCTTTGGCGGAGGCAACAATGGTGCCCGCAGTTCCTTTGGAGGTGGTTCTTCCCGTAGCAAGAGCAATAATGGCGGCGGTTCATTCGGTGGCAGAAGATAGTTAGACCAATTTATCAAACCAAATATATACCAAAAGAAGGGACATTCCAAGTGATTGGGATGCCCCTTTGCTTTTTTAGTATGGTGAATTGATGTACTATCAAAGATCATCAAAAAAGATAATCTACAGAACTATATAATTGAATGACAAATATATAGATGATAAAGAGAGGAGCAGACAGGCGAACTCCATCCGCCATAGCCTCTCCCATTGCCTCAATACTGTTCAGTCTTTGGCTGACTACGCCGAAAGACTGTGCCATGACAATGACCATAAAACAGATATAGGGCAAGATGCTTCTGGAAAAACTGCTGGAGGCATATCCTCCCATTACATTGAGCAGGATGGCATGAGGGATGAGCGTGAGCAACAGCATCACACCGATAAACAGAACGAGTTCCAGGCAAACCAACCGCAAGGCATTGCGCTGTCGGTAAACCTTATGGTCGTATTTTAACAAGCCGCTAGCCCGTAGTGTTCCCCAGGCAATGCTGATCAGCAACAGCCATACCAGCCAAGGTGACTGCAGGTTGGCGGTGAAAGTGCCGAAGAACCATCGGATACCTTCCGGGCTGAGCAATGACCGGGGAAAGACATCGGGCATGGCGGCAGTGATGAGCCAGGAAGCCAGCACCAGTACGATCTGTGCCAGTATCAGCAGGAACATGGCATAGCCACATATCCTGCTGAATGTATGACTATTCTTCATCAGCCTGCAAATTATCAATATCGATGATACGTAACTCGCAGGCACGTACCACGAGTCGGGTCGCATTCACGCTCATTCCGTTATTACCATCAGGGAAGAGCTTCTGTACGAGTTCATTCTGCCGTTTTTCCAGACTCTTCACTCCGAATGGCATACCTCGCAGGTTCGTGATCTGCTCTTTGGTATAACCCAGGGCGAGATGGCGGAGGAATCGCTCGTCGTACTCATCAATCTCGTAATTGATCATTGCCTCCTGATGCATCAGCTGGCTTCCTACGCTCTGCTTGAATCTATCAACGATCTTCTGGAGAATCGGCTGGTTGAAAACCAGTTTCTTTCCACTCATGCAGGAAGCCACGTCACCACGGGTCAGCAATTCTCCGCTCTTGAGGATGATGCCTTCACATCCTGCATCGAGCACATCTACCCATAACTTCTCGTTGAGAATCTCACCGGTAAAGATCAGGACCTTCACATCAGGATACTGTTCCTTTGTACTACGGCAAATTTCTACTCCAACCGTGGTGGAGCCACCCAGGCCAAGATCAAGCAGTACAAGGTCTGGCTTTTGCTGTTTGATGAGTTTCCAATAAGCGATTTCACTATCCGCAGTGCCGATGATTTCAGCTTCGGGTATGTCGTTCTTAAAGATTCCTTCTGTGCCTTTCAATTCCAGAGGCACATCTTCTACTATAATAACCTTAAATTTATTCATATCTTTGTCTTTATTATTTTTTCTGGTAAAACGATTTCTATCATGAGTTTGCCATCAGATGACGACTTGGCAAGAATGCCGCAGCCACGCAGGTTGGTTGCCTCCCCTATTTCTCTCACAATCTGGCGGGCCACCAGATATTTCATATCGCTGGTGAGCGGTGTGAAGAGATGTGGATGCCGGGTTGCGTCAAATGGAATATCGTGAAGGATATACTGGCAGGTTACATAGGCGGATGATGAGGTTGCTTCCTGATAAGTGAAGTTCTTCACTCCGCCAGTGATAAGCTTCCTGAGATATGCCAGCAAGTCAGCGTCGCATTTCACGGTTCCTTCCACCTGCTCCATTGCCTGTGCGCTGAGCATCGTGTATATTGCCTTGTAGTAATCCACCAACTCCTGCAGGGAAGTAACATCCTCCGGTGTACTGTCGATAAGCTGTCTGATTCGCGATGGGTAATACATCGTTTCGTGCTTGAGCGTAGAGAGACAGTTGTCGAGTACGGAATTGGCAACGTGCAACTTTCCGTTTTCATACTCGGCACGATGCAGCTCATCTTCTGCCATTTCTATATTCGTAGCCTCATTCTGCTGCATATCAATACTTTGCTTCAGTGCCTGCGAGATACGTTCCACCACCTCGTTGAGCTGAGGGAAAAGCTGAACGTTACGTATGTTGTTGCTGCCGGATGGAGTCCAGATTCCGGTAATCTGTTTCAGCTTATCCGTGTTGGAATCACCACTGAGCAACACCTTGTTAATAGCATTGATCTTTTCTACGGCATAGCGATAACGGAGGATGTGGCGATAGTATAGCAGATAATATGCCAGTGGCAATTGTAACAGCAGGATAATCAGCAAGACGATGGCTACAGCCTTCGAGTTTTCTGAAGTCTGCATGGTTCTTACGTAGTTATCGAGCGAATTATCCGCACTCCGTTCACGGAAGAGTTGTGTATATACCTTGTTGTTACTATCGTATAGTTCCCATTTGTGGAGCGCCAGCGCTGCCACGGCACTCTCATTACGGATATCGAGTATGATCTCGTAGTTGGTTGGCAAACTGTCGTGCAGCCATTGGATTTCGGCAGCGGTTCCTTTCATGGGATGTGCCACCATCAGATATTTCCCATCTGGATTCAATGTCAGATAGTATCGGTTGAGATAGCTGCGAGACGAATCTGCCATAGCCAGGGTCCGCTCGTAGGTACCATTGATATTACTGAAATAGGCACTGTCGGCATAGGATGCTGCTTCTTGCAGCAATCGCGATGTCTGCTTATTGCCCCAGTGCCTGTCAGTTCTGTGCTTGTCAGTTCTGTGCATAGAGACCTTATTCCGGATGCTTCCCTGTACGGCAGATGGTATATTACAACCTATCAGCATCAAGGCAAGCATCAGTATCATTTGCATTTTCCGAATACCGCAAGGCAGTCGGAAAGTGAACTTACTACCCTTTCCCGGCTCACTCTCTGCCTGAATATTACAAGGAGAGAAGAGCGAGCTGATTTTCTTGTACTTATCGATGATGCCCTTACAGTTGAGCAAACCGAATCCATGTCCGCCGGTATAGGTACGGTCGAAGATATGTTCCAGTGTTTCTTCATCCATACCTTTTCCCGTATCTTTTACAGATATTTCCACAAATGCCTGATGGCTCTTGGCGCTTATCACGACCTCACCTCCTGCAGGTGTAAACTTCCTGGCGTTGTCGGCGATGGTATTAATCATGAATAGTGTCAGCGTACGGTCTGCCTTTACCGTGACATCCGTAGGTTGTACGGTCAGTTTGACCCCACGCATCTGAAAACTCATTTTTCCTTTGGCTACAATATCGAAAAGTGGCTGGAGCGGGAAGCTCTCTATGCGGAGATTGATGGCTCCCTGGCGCATCTGTATCCAATCGGTGAGAATGGAATTATATTGGTTGATCTTGTCTGTCAACTCTGATATATAGGTATATCGCTCCTGTTTCACTTCTTCTGGATCATCTCCCTTCATCAGCCTATCTACCTCATGAATCATACGGTCGATAAATGGGGTGATGCTATTGACCAGAGAAAGCTTGGCACGCTGTTCCAGGTTGCGGCGCCTATTGTCAGATATATGAAGCTGGACCATATTCTTGGCTTCTTCCAATTCTTCATGCTTTTCTGATAACGAATTGATATGCTGCATGTTCTGTTCTTCCCATTCATGTAAAGGTATCAGCAGGGATTCTACAGAACTTTCCTTGGTATTGCGGCGCTTCATTCTGTCGAATACATAGAGCAAGACCACAACCAGGACTATCATAAAGATTACCGCAGCAATCATCGTGTTCAGCTGGACGGCATTGTTGTCCAACTGAGTGGCACGCGCTTCCAACTGCCTGTCCTGTCGGCTCTGCTCCTGCAAGTCGAGGTAAATATTGCGGTTGTAATCGCTTTCCGGCTTATCATCGATGGCAGAATAAACCAGGCTGAGTCTTTCTCGGATAGAAGCCACCAGGTCGGGCGCCTGCTGGATGGCTCTGTTCTGGTTGAGTGCCCTATTCAGGCAATCACCTGCCGATTTATAATCCTTGATCTGCCAGTAGCATTCTGCCAGTGTGCGGTATGCTCCTGCCGTCTGGTAAACGTCTCCATATTCAGAAAAGATATTGAGTGCGCGTTGCGCAAAGTTTCCTGCCAGAAGTTCCAAAGGCATCTGTTCAACATTGAGATACTGGAAAGCCGGCAGATTGTTTTTTACCAGGAAATCGCGCTGTTCCGGATCCTGAATATGTTCGCTGATAGATTGCAGTGCGTTTGCCTGCCAGTATGGATAAGGATTGCTGCCACTTGCCAAAAAGTAGAGGCGAATGAGCATATCAAATTCCGCCTGACAGATTTCCTGTGGGGTGCCATGAGTGATGGCGCCACCAGCTCCCATATTATAAAGATAGTTGAGATACTGTGCCGTATCCTGTTCCACTTCATCCGGGTCAAGATCTGCCAGCGCATTGAGCATCGGCTTGTCTAGCTGTACATAATAAAAATAGGTGGCAGCTACGATATCAAACTCACTCTTCGCATAAATGGCGCGATGACGCTCTCGAAGAGGAAGGTTATCTATTTCCTCACCGATTCTTCGCAGTTTACGGATGGCTTTTTCCCTAAAGCTATAAAAATCCTTGTTGCGGGCCTCACGCTGACAGAGTCGCATATTCTGAACGTCGGCAATAAGGAGTTCTATCTGGTTGTCACTGCGTTTGTTTACCTTGTCAAGCCATCGCTTGGCAGTATGGTAATCCATCTTGGCAATAGCCACAAAAGCCAGGTTGTTGCAAGCCTCTGCGTATCCGGCAGGATAGTCTTCGGAAAGAGCCAAAGCCTTCTCTGCCAATACTTTAGTGGAATCAAGGTTACGATAGTGAAGCGCATAAGAAAGATAATTCAGCTCATCTACTTCGCCCTTATGCGATGGCGAACAAGCTGAAAAAACAAACATCGCCACCATCATACAGATGATGGCGATGTCATAAATATGGTGAAATCTTTTATGCATCCTGATTATGTACGTGCCTTAGCAATGTAGCCCAAAGCTTCCTGGCACTTGGCTGTGATGGCAGCCCAATCTGCTGCAGCAACAGTCTCCTTAGGGAAGAGTTTAGATCCCATACCTACACAGAAAACACCCGCCTTGATCCAAGGAGTAAGGTTCTCCTCTGTTGGCTCTACTGCACCTGTTACCATGATGTTGCTCCAACGCAATGGTGCCATTACATTCTTAACGAATGAAGGACCACCTACATTACCTGCAGGGAATACCTTGGTTACATCGCAACCTGCTGCCTGAGCATTGTTGATCTCTGTTACAGAACCACAACCTGGTGAATAAGGCACCAAACGACGGTTACATACAGGAGCAATGTCAGGGTTGAAGTTAGGGCCAACGATGAAGTTTGCACCCAACTGGAGATACAAGGAAGCTGTACCAGCGTCAACCACTGTGCCAGCACCCAAGATCATCTCAGGGCACTCCTTATCAGCCCATTTTACCAACTCTCCGAAAATCTCGTGAGCGAAATCGCCACGGTTGGTGAATTCAAATACGCGAACGCCACCCTCGTAGCATGCCTTGATCACGTTCTTGCAGATTTCGATATCTTTATTGAAGAATACAGGAACCATACCAGTCTCTTTCATAGCTGCCATGACCTGCATTTTGCTAAACTTTGCCATCTTTGTGTTTTAATGTTAAGTGTTATCGCTGTACACGACCATTAGCATTACCGCCAGCAAGGCTCTCAACCTCGTCAACAGAAACCAAGTTGAAGTCGCCAGGGATAGTGTGCTTCAAGGCAGAAGCAGCAACAGCGAACTCAAGAGCCTCGCCCTGAGTCTCCTTAGTCAGGAGACCATGGATCAAACCACCTGAGAAAGAGTCACCACCACCCACGCGGTCGATGATAGGGTTGATGTCGTAGTGCTTGCTCTGATAGAACTCCTTACCATCATAGATAAGAGCCTTCCAGCCATTATGAGTAGCAGAAAGAGACTCACGGAGCGTAGAAACGACATACTTGAAGCCGAACTCTTCCATCATACCCTTGAAGATGCCATAGTAACCCTCAGCATCAGTCTTGCCGCCTTCTACGTCTGCATCTGGCTTGAAGCCCAGGCAAAGCTGAGCATCTTCCTCGTTACCGATGCAAACATCTACATACTGCATCAATGGGCGCATAACAGAGATAGCCTTCTCTGATGTCCAGAGCTTCTTGCGGAAGTTGAGGTCAACAGATACTGTTACGCCATGACGCTTAGCTGCCTCACAAGCCAACTTGGTCAATTCTGCAGCTTTGTCGCTGATAGCAGGAGTAATTCCGCTCCAGTGGAACCACTGAGCACCCTCCATGATCTTGTCAAAGTCGAAATCAGAAGGATCAGCCTCTGCGATAGCGCTGTGAGCACGGTCGTAGATAACCTTAGATGGGCGCATAGAAGCACCTGTCTCTGCATAGTAGAGACCTACTCTATCACCACCGCGGGCGATAAACTCAGTATTGACGCCATAACGACGAAGACCATTTACTGCAATCTGGCCAATCTCGTGCTTTGGCAACTTTGATACGAAATATGCATCGTGACCATAGTTAGCAAGGCTAACAGCAACGTTAGCCTCACCACCACCAGGGATGATGCGAAGTGACTCACTCTGGATGAAACGATCGTTGCCTTCTGGTGACAAACGAAGCATAATCTCGCCTAATGTTACAATCTTTGCCATTGTTTGATAGTTTTAATTTCTTTGTTTTTATTGTTTGTTTACTAATAGACAATTTTATTGTAGTTGTCCGTAACCGCTGGCAAAAATAGCTATAATTTCTCGAATACCAAAATTTAATCGAAGTTTTTTTCATTTATCGCCCTATTTTTTCGTATTTTTCTCACTTTTTCCCTTTTTTTCTCCTTTTTTTTCGTTTTTTGTGCAAAAAAAGAGCTGTGCATTCGCACAATTCAAAAAAATGTTGTATATTTGCGCCCGAATGCTGATGGTGTGACCGCGCACAAACCAGCAGTTCAACAAAACATAGTAAAAAAGCACAGTTTGTGCGCACAGTTATTATATAATAATGTACGTGCGATGTGCTCTAACCATAAACTTAAAAACAATGGCCGAAAGAATCAGAATCAAGGATATCGCCGAAAGAGCAGGCGTATCTGTAGGAACAGTGGACCGTGTGCTCCACGACCGCCCGAACGTGTCGAAGCCGGCTCGTGAGAAGGTGGAACAAGCGCTCAAGGAAATGAATTATCAACCTAATATGTATGCCAGTGCATTGGCATACAACAAGGCTTATACTTTTTGCCTTCTGATACCGAAGCATGAGTCGGAAGCCTATTGGGAAGAGATAGAAGAAGGTGCAAGGAAGTGCGAAGACCAGCGCCGGGATTTCCATATCGATTTGGAGATTCGATTCTTTGAGCGTTCCAACGAGGATTCTTTCAAGGCTGTTTCACAAGAGATTCTTGATGCCAATCCGGAAGGTGTTATCATTGTACCATCATCTTTGGAAGTGACACGTGGTTTTACAGACCAGTTGCATCAAAAGGGTATTCCATTTATCCTACTCGATTCTTATATGCCAGACTTGCGCCCTCTCTCCTTCTATGGACAGGATTCGTTCTGCTCTGGCTTTTTTGCAGCCAAGATGCTGATGATGCTTGCGGGCAATGAGAAAGAGGTGATGCTGATGAGACAGACCAAGGATGGCCATGTGGTCAGCAAGCAGCAGGATAACCGTGAGGTGGGATTCCGTCATTATATGCACGATCATTTCCCACAGATTGTCATCCATGTGCTTGATCTTCCGCTCAATGGAACCCGCAACGAGTACCAGAAGATGCTGGGTCAGTACTTTGATGAACATCCTGCTACACATCATTGTATAACAATGACATCGAAGGCGCATATCGTGGGAGATTATCTGCTTAAGTCCAATCGCCGTGATGTACAGATCATGGGTTATGATATGGTGGGCAAGAATGCAAAATGTCTTCGCGAAGGCAGTATCTCGTTCCTCATCGCACAGCATGCCTATATGCAGGGTTACTATTGCGTGGATACCCTCTTCCGTGCCATCGTTCTCAAGAAGAAGGTGAATCCGGTGAACTACATGCCTATTGAGCTGCTGATGAAGGAGAATATCGATTTCTACCGCAGAACGCAGATCTAAGCTCGCAACGAGTACAACGGCTATCGTGAGATTTCCATTTTCAAGAATGGAGTAACATTGTAATAACTTAAAAAGAAACATGAGTAATAAGAAAGGATTGTTGGCGTTGTCGCCATTGTTTTTGTTGATTGTCCTCATCGTGGCATTCACCGTCTATTCGGTAGATGCCAGTCATAAGGATACCAATTTGTCGCTCACCGTGGCATTTATGATCTCCAGTATCTATGCCATTGCGATTTCTGGTGGTATGCCCATCAAGAGTCGTGTAGATACCTATAGCAAGGGTGCCGGCGCCAACAATCTGATGCTCATGCTGTGGATATATGTATTGGCAGGTTCCTTCGCAGCTTCGGCTAAGGCGATGGGAGCTGTCGATGCAACGGTCAATCTTGCACTCAGCATTCTTCCCGCCAGCATGATTCTGCCGGGACTGTTTCTGGCAGCCTGCTTTATCTCCGTATCCATCGGAACAAGTGTAGGTACCGTTGTGGCACTTGTTCCGATAGCTGCGGGACTCGCCCACTCTATGGACGTTAATACAGGTATGATGACAGCTATCATCGTTGGTGGAGCTTATTTTGGAGATAATCTCTCCTTTATCTCTGATACCACGGTAGTAGCTACCCAGACTCAGAATTGCAAGATGAGCGATAAGTTCCGTGTCAATTCTCTTATCGTAGTACCTGCCGCCGTTATTGTACTGGCTATCTATGCCGTGATGGGTATCGGTCTGCAGGCACCTACTGATATTCCGGAGGTAGAATATGTCAAGGTAGTCCCTTATCTGGTAGTACTTGTCACAGCTGTGGCAGGTATGAATGTGATGGCGGTTCTTACGATGGGAACATTGCTCTGTGGTGTGATTGGTATAAGCTGTCAGCTCCTGGGTGCTACCGGAGGTTACGATCTCTTCGGCTGGTTTTCGGCCATGGGCAATGGCATCATCGGTATGGGCGAACTGGTCATCATCGCAATGATGGCGGGTGGCATGCTCGAAATCATCCGTGAGAATGGCGGTATCAATTATATCATCGACAAGATTACGGCACACGTCAGCAACAAGCGAGGAGCCGAACTGTCTATTGCAGCACTGGTTTCCATGGTCAATGTATGTACTGCCAACAATACGGTTGCCATCCTCACGGTAGGCAATATAGCCAAGAAAATCGGTGATAAGTTTGGAGTTGACAACCGCAAGGCAGCCAGTATCCTCGATACTTTCTCCTGTACGGTTCAGGGCTTGATACCATACGGAGTACAGATGCTTCTGGCAGCAGGTCTTGCCAAACTGAGTCCGATGGATATCCTTCCATACCTCTATTATCCTCTGGCTATCGGTATAGCTGCGCTGTTTTCGATACTATTTCGTTACCCGAAGCGATACAGCTAGAATGGAAGTAGCTTATTTCAATTGTTTAACTTTTAAATGAATACACGATGGATTTTTTACAGAGAAACCTTTTTGTCAAGCTGCGTTCCGATCACTTTCATACGAAGGAGGAGATGGAACCGATGACTACCTTCAGACAGAAGAAGATAGCCCAGATGATGAAGAACCTCAGCGATGTGCCTGCGGGTGAAGTACGCATGAACAATGGTTTCCTGAACCGACGTTTAGCCAGCATACAGGAAAACGAGCGTCATGCCATCGACACCTCTATTGAGACCATTCATTTACTTCGCATCATCGTATCCAATATCAATGGAATATTAGCCAATGGCGTTAATCTTGGCGGCATCATCGAGATGGGAAACTACCTGCGCACCAAGGGCGACAAGGTAGATTTCGTAAAACTGGAAAAATGGCTGCGCAAGCTCCGCATCCAGCGTATGGCGCAGTTGCAGGGCAGTGTACTTATCCTTTTCTTCGAATTTGAACAGGATGAGATACCTTTCGTTCGCCGTGTAGAACGTGGTGCCTACAAGCTGACCCTCCGTTCGCTTTATTATAACAGTCTCGATCAGCAGGAAATTTTATTCGAGCAGACCCAGGCTGGATTCGTTCGCACCACCGGTGGCACGATGCGCAAAAACCTGCGCCGCAGTATGCGATATCTGGAATATGCGCCCATAGAAACTATCAGCAATTTCTGCAATAACTTCTACCGCTCGCTCTCAGAAATCGAAGAATAATATAAAATATATAAAAAATAAGCATACTCTGTGACGAATTTCAAGCGATTTTCGTACCTTTGCATCTATGAAACGATTTTGTATAACAATAATATCATCTATTATAACACTATGCGCAAGTGCGCAGGTGCAATGCGAGGATACCTGCAGTCATGTGCATGGCATAGACCTCAGCCACTATCAGGGCAATGTATTCTGGGAAACGGTGGGCGATAACTCCAAGATGGCGTATGTCTATCTGAAGGCTACCGAAGGTGGAACCAATGTAGATAGCAAATATAAGCAGAATATTGATCTGGCTCATAGATATGGACTCAAGGTGGGTTCATACCACTTTTATCGAGCCCGTATTCCTCAGGAAACTCAGTTGAAGAATTTCAAGGCACAGTGCCGCCCTGGCGACCAGGATCTCTTGCCGATGATCGACGTAGAGACCAAGAGTGGTTTGGAAACAGAAGAATTTTGCGACTCACTCTTCAAGTTCCTGCGTCTCGTGGAAAAGGCATACAGGCAGAAGCCGCTCATCTATACGGGTGCCAACTTCTATGACCATTATCTCTTGGGAAAGCTCGACAGCTACAAGCTGATGATAGCACAATATACCAAGCGTGAGCCTGTGCTCAAGGATGGAAGAGACTTTGAGATGTGGCAATATACCGGTAAAGGAAAGCTGAACGGTATCAATGGCTACGTGGATAAGAGTAGATTCATGGGCAGGCATCGATTGAGAGAGATTAGATTCAGACACAGATAAGGCTTTGTAACTTTGAACTTGGAGCTTTTAACTTGATGATTAGTTTCAAGGTAAAGAGTGAATAAGGTCTGAAAGCATAGAAACGATTTTAGTAAAATATAAACTTTAAATAAAACTATGGCAATTATTAAATGTCCAGAATGTGGCCGCCAGATCAGTGACAAGGCTCCAACCTGTCCTAGTTGTGGCGTTGAGATAGCTGGAAAAATCACTAAATGCCCTCATTGCGGTGAGGTTTATTTCAGCAGTCAGGAGATGTGCCCAAACTGCCATGAGATAGCAGTGGGTGTTACGCATCCTGTTGCATCATCTGCAGCTGTAAAAGATCCAACACCGGTTGCATCTCCGTCTCCGGTATCTTCTCCAGCTTCAGAGATTCCTTCGACTTCTCAAGTAGTATCTTCTACTTCTCAGACTGTCCCTCCAACCCCTCCTGTCCCACCAGTACCTCCTGTACGTCGTCCTGGTGTTACTGCGAGCGGAAATGATGGCGGAGAGGGCAATACTCCTCAGGAACCACAGAAGAAAAAGAACACCCGCTCTATCTTCATCATCTCATTCATCTTTGCTGTCTTGGCGTGTGGCATTATGTATTACTTCTACGACAGTGCCAATCGCAACAAGGAGATGGAAGCTTATGAGTATGCGATGCAAAGCAGCGATCCGATGGTACTGCAGAGTTATCTCGATACCTACAAGGATGCGGATGAAGCACATCGCGATTCCATCATGGCTCATCTAGACCTGTTGAAGCAGAACGACCAGGATTGGACCAATGCGGTAGTGAGCGGATCGAAAGAAGCTTTGGAAGCATATCTCCAGAAGTATCCTAACAGTTTGCACAAGCAGGAAGCTTTGCTTAAAATAGATTCCCTCGACTGGAATGTAGCTAAGGCTGCAGATACAGCTGATGCCTACCAGGCATACCTGAATGCTCATACAGATGGTGCTCATATCGAAGAAGCAGAAAATGCCCTGAAGAAGGTGAAGAGCCGTGACCTGCAACCAGAAGAAAAGCAGATGGTGAGCGGATTGTTCCGTCAGTTCTTCCAGAGCATCAATTCCCGTAATGCGGATGGATTGACAGCTACCTGCGAGGATATTCTCTCATCTTTGCTTGGTAAGAACTCGGCTACCAAGGCTGATGTCGTTACCTTTATGGACAAGCTCTATAAAGATAATGTTGCCAATATGAACTGGCACATCAACAACGACTACCAGATCAAGAAGCGCGAGGTTGGCGATGAGGAATATGAGTATCAGGTACAGTTCTCTGCCCGCCAGGACGTAGATTTGACAGATGGCACCAAGAAGGAACAACTCTTTAAGATTTCTGCAGTTGTTTCACCTGATGGCAAAGTTTCTGCTTTCAATATGAACAAGGTTTCTGAGCCACAGCAATAGAATTGTTCTGATTAAAAGATTCGTAGTTCTAAAACAATATAAAAGAATCATAAGATTCAAAAACAATATAAAAAGAAAGCTCCGATGGTTTGTTGATTCCATCGGAGCTTTCTTTTTTCCTTTTACTTTGCTTCCTTCATCTGTCGGAGCAATTCCTTCTGTTTTTCATTCAGACCAGTAGGCAACTTCACGTTATAGGTAATCATCAGATCACCAAAGGTTCCATCACCTCTGTCATAACCCTTGCCGCGAACACGTACCTTGGTACCGTTCTGGGTTTCTGGTTTGATCTTCAGTTTAATCTTCGAACCATTGCTCAATGTGATGATGCCCTCACCACCGAGCAGTGCGGTGTACATGTCGATATTCACATTCATGTTCATCTCGCCCGTATTCGTTCTGCCGCTACGGCCACCGCAGCCGCCGTTACATCCGCCTGTACCATATTCAGCACCGGCACCGAAACCAGCACCTGCTCCACCGAATCCGCCAAAGCCACCGAAACCGGCACCTTGTGAACCACGGGCACGACCTCCGCCGAAGAGATTTTCGAAGAAGCTGGAGAAACCTCCTCCTCCACCGAAGCCACTGAAGTCGAAGCCTTCGAATGGATTTCCACCAGCGGCACCTCCGCCGGCACCTCCATCATAGCCTCCACCGCCGAAGCCTCCTACATTCTTCCACTGTTCGCCGTACTGGTCGTACTTAGCACGCTTTTCCGGATCCGAAATCACCTCATACGCCTCGTTCAGCGCCTGGAACTTAGCCTTTGCCTTTGGGTCGTTAGGATGCAAATCCGGATGAAACTGTTTGGCACGCTTGCGATATGCAGCGCGCACATCCTTCTGCGGGATGTTCTTATCTACACCGAGAATCTTGTAATAATCTACAAATGCCATAGTATAATACCTCCTATTTTTATGTTTTTTATAAGAATCCAACAAAAAGTATGCCGTAATTGCCAACTTTTTTGTAATTTTGCAGTTGAAACAAATAAATTCGAGAAAAAAGTATGAAACAGTTATTCGCAGCGCTCTTGTTGGCGCTCACTTTTAATTCGCAGGCAATGGCTCAGCCGCGCACCGTCAAACTCAGAGTGATTCAGACGAGTGATGTACATGGTTCTTTCTTCCCATACGATTTCATCAATCGCAAACCGAAGGCAGGAACCCTGGCACGCGTATCCTCTTATGTAAACGATTTGCGCAAGACCTATAAGGACAATGTCATCCTCCTGGAGAATGGCGATATCCTTCAGGGACAACCTACCTGCTACTTCTATAATTATATCAACACCCAGGCTCGTAATGTAGCAGCTGATGTCGTCAACTATATGAAGTATGATGCCCAGGCTTTCGGTAATCACGATGTAGAGACCGGTCATGCGGTTTACGATAAGTGGATCAGGGAGTTAGATTGTCCGGTGCTGGGTGCCAATATCATTGATACCAAGACCGGTAAGCCTTATGTGAAGCCTTATATCATCCTGAACCGTGAGGGTGTGAAGATAGCCGTTCTCGGTATGCTGACCCCAGCTATTCCCAACTGGCTGACAGAGAATCTCTGGAGCGGAATGAAGTTTGAGAATATGGTGACCTGTGCCCGTAAATGGATGAAGATCATCCAGGAGAAGGAGAAGCCGGATGTTGTCATCGGAGTCTTCCACAGCGGTAAGGATGGCGGTATTGTCACTCCTGAATATGAGGAGGATGCCTCCCTGCGGGTAGCAAAGGAGGTGCCAGGCTTCGACATGGTACTCTTCGGACATGACCATACCCGCTGCAATGAGACGATCCTGAATGTGGAAGGTAAGCCTGTGGTGTGTCTCGACCCTGCCAATAATGCACTGAATGTGGCAGATGCCGAGGTGACCATTACCCTGAACAAGAAGAAGGTGAATGGCAAAAAACAGTATGTTGTGACAGACAAGAAGATAGTTGGCAGTCTGCCAGATGTGACAAAATGTCCTATTGATGAGGATTTCATGAAGGCATTCGAGCCTCAGATTGCAGAAATCAACAAGTTTGTCAGCAAGCAGATCGGAACTTTCAAGAATACCATTCACAGCCGCGAGTCTTTCTTCGGCAACTGCGCCTTCAATGACTTCATCCTCAACCTGCAGCTACAGATCACGAATGCTGATATTGCCTTCAATGCGCCCCTCCAGTTTAATTCTACCATCCAGGCGGGACCTATCTACGTTGGTGACATGTTCAATCTCTATAAATATGAGAATCAGCTCTACGTGATGCGCCTTACCGGAGAGGAGATCCGCAAGCATCTGGAGATGAGCTATGATCTCTGGGTGAATACGATGAAGAGTCCTGAAGACCATCTGCTCCTGCTCGATACCCAGACCAAGGGCGACCAGCAGCGCCTGGGCTTCAAGAACCTCTCCTTCAACTTCGACAGTGCTGCCGGTATTGATTATGAGGTAGATGTTACCAAGCCAGACGGAGAGAAGGTGAAGATTCTGCGTATGAGCAATGGTCAGCCTTTCGATGAGAAGAAGTGGTATAAGGTAGCAGTGAACAGTTATCGTGGCAATGGTGGCGGCGAGCTCCTTACCCGTGGCGCCGGTATTCCAAAGGATAGTCTGGATAGCAGAATCATCTATCGCAGTGAGCGCGACCAGCGTTACTATCTGATGGAGGCCATCGAAAAGATGGGAACTGTGGATGCCAAGCCAAACAACAACTGGAAGTTTGTGCCGGAAGCATGGACCAAGCCTGCAGCCCAGCGTGACTATGAGTTGCTTTTCGGAAAGAAAAAATAATAGATTATGAAGTATTGGTTTATATTTTGCAAGACAGATATCTTGCTCGAGAAGAGAGAAGATGGAACTTATACGATTCCATGTAGTGAGGAAAGTCCGGTAGCAACCAAGCCTTGGACCCATATCCTCAACATCACACCGATGAATGACGGTACGGAAGTGAAGACTTTCACCATTCCAGAGCCCGTAACCGACAATCCGAAATATGAGATGTGCGGTTTGCGTCCTAGCTTTTACAAGCTCTCCCCAGAGTTGTATCAGAAAGCGGGAAAATGTCAGGAACTGAACTATTGGGATATGAACACCCAGTTTTGCGGTGTATGCGGTTCACCTATGAAGATGTCAACAGATATCAGTAAGAAGTGTACCGAGTGTGGCAAGTCTGTCTGGCCCTCTCTCGCTACAGCCATCATCGTTCTCATCAAGAAGGGCGATCAGGTGCTGCTGGTTCATGCCCGCAACTTCAAGGGTAACTTCGATTCCCTGGTAGCCGGTTTTGTGGAAACAGGTGAGAGTCTGGAGGAAGCTGTTCATCGTGAGGTGATGGAAGAGACAGGTCTGACCATCAAGAACCTTAAGTATTTCGGTTCCCAGCCATGGCCGTTCCCAAGTGGCTTGATGGTAGGATATACAGCCGAATATGTAGATGGTGAGATTCATCTTCAGAAGGAAGAGCTTTCCCGCGGCAAATGGTTCAGCAAGGACAATCTCCCTGTTTTGCCGGAGAAATTGTCGATTGCCCGCAAACTCATTGATGCCTGGCTAGAGAATAGAATATAAACTTCCCTAACTTCACTTAACTTCCCCACATGCGAAAGTTCAGTATAGGGTAGAATCTTAAAATGAAGAAATACAGAAGAGATGAAAGAAAAACTTTGGAATGCGAATTACATCAAGGTGATGACCACCAACTTTCTGCTCTACTTTGCCTTCTATCTCCTTACCCCACTCCTCCCACTCTATCTGAGTGAAACTTTCGGGGCTACGAAGGATGTGATAGGCATTGTTCTGAGCGGATATACGGTGGCGGCACTTATCATCCGTCCGTTTAGCGGATATGTGGTGGATGGATTTTCCCGTAAGAAAGTGCTGATGGTCTGCCTGACGGCTTTTGCCATCTTCTTTGCAGGATACATAGCAGCCAGTACCATCCTGATGTTTGCCATCTGCCGAACCCTGCATGGTGGACCTTTCGGAGCGGTAACTGTTGCCAACAGTACCTGTGCCATCGATGTCTTGCCATCGAGCAGACGCAATGAGGGTATCGGTCTTTATGGATTGAGCAACAACTTCGCCATGGCGATAGCCCCTTCCATCGGTATCTATCTGCACAATCTGGTGGGTAGTTATATGGTACTTTTCTGGATAGCCTTTGTGGTAGCCATTGCTTCTGTAGTGATAGCTGGAACGGTGAAACTCCCAGAGAAGGAAATCATCAGAAACAAGGAGAAACTCTCGCTCGACCGCTTCTTCCTGACCCGCGCCTGGCTGTTGGCCATCAACATCTGCATGTTTGGTTTCTGCTGGGGTGTATTGAGCAACTATCTCGCCATTTACAGTAAGGAGGAATTAGGCATAACCGGAGGAACGGGTACCTATTTCGCCATACTCTCTATGGGATTGTTCATGAGCAGATTGCAAGGCAGAAAGGCTTTGAGTCAGGGTAAGCTGACCCAGAATGCTGCCGAAGGAATGCTGATATCGCTCGTTGGTTTTACGATATTCGTAGCCATCAAGCATCCGATAGCCTACTATCTTTCAGCTGCATTGATAGGATTGGGAAATGGTCACCTGTACCCAGCCTTCCTGAATATGTTTATCAATGTAGCCCGCCACGACCAGCGTGGAACGGCTAACAGCAGTATCCTGACCGGTTGGGACCTGGGATTCGGAATCGGTTGTCTTCTGGGTGGTGTTGTAGCCGAGCATTTCGGTTATAGTGGTGCCTTCTGGATGGTAGCGGTCGAAAATGCCGCCGCAGTGGTATTATTCTTTGCTGCTTCCCGGGCATTCTTTGAAAAAAGAAGACGAAACGATTAGCAAAGGAATAAAAAAGTATAAGTTTTTTCCAGGTTAAAGTTTAGCTTCCATCAAGGGCTAAACTTTTACCCTTAAGGCTAGAAATTTTTTCCCTTAAGGAAATTTATATTTTTCCTTAAGGATAAATCTTTTTTTCCTTAAGGGTAATGTTTCAGCTGGTTAAACCGGCATAAAAGTCCAATTAAAGAAAAAGAGCATTCGTAAGGATTGTGGAAACAAACCCTTTCGAATGCTCTTTGCAATTTTCTTACATGCTTTCTCTCTTAGAATGGGAGATCGTCTGCGCTGCCACCTGCTGCAGGAGCTGCTGGCTGAGCTGGAGGGAATGGAGCAGTTGCACCCTGAGCAGGAGCTGGAGCTGCCTGAGGAGCCGCACTTACTGGAGGGAATGGAGAACCAACAGGCTGCATGCCACCCTGCATAGCAGCAACAGCATTAGGATCTACACGCTGCACATTCCAAGCGCGGACACTGTTGAACCAACGACCATTATATTCGTGTGCATCCAAATCAAAAGAAACCAAAAGTTCCTCACCACTCTGGATGTTGAACTGAGCAAGACGGTCTGCTCCGAAAACATCGAAGCAAAGTTTCTTTGGATACTGCTCGTGAGTTTCGATAACGAACGACTGAGCCTTCCACTCACCTCTTGCAGAAACGCCGCTTCTTTCAGGTAAAACGGCAATTACCTTTCCTTGTAATTCCATATTATTATTTTAAAAATTGTTTCAATCCTTCGCCTGCCGAGCCCCATTTTCATCGAGAATCAAAAGATGTATGAAGAGGCTCAAAAACGAGTAAATCTATCTACTATTTTTCTTTCTGACTGCGAAATTACTAAAAATAGTTTTAAAACAAAAACATTTCTTCGATTATTTTTGTCTATCCCCAATATTTTTTGTATTTTTGTGCTCATAATTGCGCAAATGCCCCAATTTGCCCGTCAAGTAAGGAGCATCAGCAATGAAAATGAGATAAGTAATATAGAAAATTAATAATATAAAATAACGACTCATGAGATTTACAGTTTCAAGTTCAGCATTGAACAGCAAGCTCAATATGCTTGCTAAGGTGATTGGCAGCAAGAATTCTCTGCCTATCCTTGACAATTTCCTGGTTCAAGTTGCCAACGGCGAGATGACCATCACCGCAAGCGACAGTGACAACATCATCAAGAGTACCATCGCTCTCACTGACTGCGATGGCGAAGGCGAGTTCTGCGTTGCCAACCGCGTCATCCTGGATGCATTGAAGGAGTTGCCTGAGCAGCCTCTCAGCTTCGATGTAGATACAGATAGTTATGCCATTAAGATTGTATATCAGAATGGTCTCTATAATTTCACAGGCTTGAATGCTGAAGACTATCCTCCAACACAGGATATGGGTGATGCCTGCACTACCCTCGTCTTGCCAGCACAGGTGCTGATCGACAATATCAACCGTTCTCTCTTTGCAACAGCCAGCGATGAGCTGCGCCCAGTAATGAATGGTATCTATTTCGACCTTACTCCCGAATCGCTTGCCATCGTAGCTAGTGATGGTCATAAGTTGGTAAGAAGCAAGAACTTCACTATCAAGAGTGAAACTCCTGCTTCATTCAACCTGCCTAAGAAGCCAGCATCATTGCTGAAGAACATTCTGAGCAAGGATGATGAGGCAACCATCAAGTTTGATGCACGCAGAGCTGAGATTCAGTTTAGCGATGGCGTATTGAAATGCCGCCTCATTGATGGTCGCTATCCTAATTACAACTCAGTGATTCCTGCCAACAACCCATGTGAGATAACCGTAGATCGCAAGGGCTTGCAGAGTGCATTGCGCCGTGTTTTGCCATTTGCCAGCGAGAGCAGCCAGCTGATCCGTTTCCATATCGAGAGCGGCCGTTTCGAGGTTTCTTCAGAAGACATCGATTTCTCTACTTCTGCCAAGGAAGTTTTGGCTTGCGAATATAGCGGTTCCAGCATCAGCATCGGTTTCAAGGGTAGCAGCTTGATGGAAATCCTGGGTAATCTGAACAGCGATCAGGTTGTCTTCCACTTGGCAGATCCTAGCCGTGCCGGTATCATTGTACCAGCTGAGCAGCCAGAAGACGAGGACATCCTCATGCTCATCATGCCAATGCTCCTTAACGAATAAGGAGCTTGGTTCATCTAAACACCCCTTCCCTATCAGTAATATATAGTAATAAATACTAGAAGTAATGAAATTAAATCTTACTAAGCCTCTGATCGTGTTCGACCTAGAGACTACCGGTCTTGACATGGTAAAAGACAGAATCATCCAGATCTCCTATATCAAGGTGTATCCAGATGGAACAGAGGTTCGTAAAAACCAGTTTGTCAATCCAGAGAAGCCAATCCCTGAAGAGGTGGTTGCTCTTACAGGTATCAGCAATGATGATGTGAAGGATGCACCAACCTTCAAGCAGTTGGCGGCTACCTTCAACCAGGAATTCTCTGGTTGTGATTTTGCTGGCTATAACTCCAATCATTTCGATGTGCCTATGCTTGCAGAGGAATTTCTGCGTGCAGGCATCGATTTCGATTTCTCTAAGTGTCGCCTTATTGATGCCCAGAACATCTTTATGAAGATGGAGCGTCGCAACCTGGCAGCTGCCTACAAGTTCTATTGCGGCAGAAAGATGGAGGAAGACTTCGAGGCACACCGCGCCGACCAGGATACCGAGGCTACCTATTGCGTACTGAAAGGTGAGCTGGACCGTTATGCCCCTGGTGTTCAGGAGGAAGCCGACCGTGTGCTTAACAATGACATGGACGAGCTTGCTGAGTTCTCCAAGCGCAACGACAATGTAGATTTTGCCGGCCGCATCGTTTGGCAGGAGTTGAAGGATGCTGACGGCAATGTGATACTCGACGAAAAGGGCAATCCTCGCAAGCACGAGGTATTCAACTTCGGCAAGTACAAAGGATGGGATGTGGCAGAGATTCTGACCAAGGATCCTGGTTACTTCACCTGGGTATTGGGAAGCGATTTCACCAACAATACCAAGCAGGTACTCACCCGTATCCGTCTGCGCGAGTTCAACAAGAGAATGGGAAAATAATATGTTAAAAGGAAAGAAAATCGTATTGGGCATTACGGGTTCCATTGCAGCCTACAAGTCATGTCTTATCATCCGTGGTCTCATCAAGAAGGGTGCTGAGGTGCAGGTGGTCATTACGCCTGCCGGTAAGGAGTTCATTACCCCTATCACCCTCTCTGCGCTGACCCACAAGCCCGTGGTAAGCGAGTTCTTCTCACAGCGTGATGGTACCTGGAATTCGCACGTGGATCTCGGTCTCTGGGCGGATGCGATGGTCATTGCACCATGTACGGCATCTACCATGGGCAAGATGGCGCATGGCATTGCAGACAACATGCTCATCACCACCTATCTCTCCATGAAGGCACCAGTCTTCATTGCTCCTGCCATGGACCTTGATATGTACAAGCATCCTTCTACCCAGGCTAACATGAAGACCCTTCTCGGCTATGGTAACCATATCATCGAGCCGGAAGTGGGATTCCTTGCTTCTGGATTAGAGGGAAAGGGACGCATGGAGGAACCGGATGTCATCGTGAATTACCTGGATAGATACTTCAACATGATGGAGAGTTCCGATGAGGTTGCTGATGTAGAATCAGAGAATCAGAAGACTGCAGAGAAAGATCTCTGCGGTAAGAAAGTGATGATTACAGCTGGACCAACCTATGAGAAGATTGACCCTGTGCGTTTCATCGGCAATTATTCTTCAGGAAAGATGGGATTCGCACTTGCCGAAGAATGTCTTCGCCGTGGTGCGGATGTTACTTTGGTGGCAGGTCCTGTTTCATTAGACTGTAGTCCTGCTATCCACCGCATCAATGTGGAGAGCTGTGAGGAGATGTATCAGGCAGCCACAGCAGCCTTTGCTTCATCTGATGCAGCCATTCTCTGTGCAGCCGTAGCAGACTTCCGTCCTGCCAATGTAGCGGATAAGAAAATCAAGCGCGAAAAGGATGACCTGGAGTTGACACTGGTGCCTACCCATGACATCGCAGCAGCTTTGGGACAGATGAAACAAAAGGATCAGCGAATCGTAGCTTTCGCCCTGGAAACCAACGATGAAGAGAGTAATGCACAGAAGAAGAGAGTGAAGAAAAACGCCGACTTCATCGTGCTCAACTCTACCCGTAATCCGGGCACTACTTTCGGCACTGACGACAATCAGATTACCATCATCTCTGAAAAGGGAAAGAAAGAATATGAAAAGAAACCGAAGACTGAGGTGGCTCACGACATCATTGACGAGCTGGCTCTCCTGTTTTAGTCCGGTGTCTTTAGCTGGTGGCCTCCTGTGCTGCTGTCCTTCTACGATTTCAGCACAGGAGCTGCAAGCTAAGATTACCATCAACCATGCCCAGATCTCGGGTACGGAAAAAGGCGTATTCGACAATCTGCAACAAACCTTGCAGCAATTCGTCAACAATCGCCAATGGACTCATCTTCAGTTTCAGAAGAACGAACGCATCATCTGCAACTTCAATATCACCGTCACCAAGTATGACAGAGACCAGAATCTCTTTACCTGCAAGGCGCTGATACAGGCCAATCGCCCCGTCTTCAATTCGGCATACACCTCCACCTTATATAATAATGTGGACGATAACTTCACGTTTCGTTTTGCTGAATACGACCAGTTGGAGTTCAATGAGCAGCAGATAGACAATCAGCTTACAGCTCTCTTTGCCTATTATGCATATCTTATCATCGGCATCGATCTGGATAGTTTTGCACCCAAAGGCGGTGAAGACATCCTGCAGCGCTGCATGAATCTGACAAACAATGCCCAGAATCTGGATTATCCCGGATGGAAGGCTTTCTCTGATGACCGTAACCGATATGCCATCATCTCAGACTACCTGGATGGAGCGTTGGAACCCTTCAGACAGTTGCAGTATGACTATTACCGGAAAGGACTCGACGAGATGGCGAATAATGTGGAAAGAGGTCGTACCGAGATAACCGCAGCCCTGGAAACAGGACTGAAGAAGGCGAAGGAAAACCGCCCGCTCAGTTTGTTGCCACAGATATGGACCGACTTCAAGAAGGATGAACTTGCCAACATCTATCGCGGCAAGGGAACCCAAAAGGAAAAGGAGAACATCTATGAACTCCTCTTCTCCATCAATCCTTCACAGAATAAATACTGGGATCTGGTCAAGGAATAATCTTTCAGGAATCATCTGTCTGGATAGATTTTTCAGGTTGGAATCTTCATGAGAGCATCTTCCAGAACAGAAGCTTCTGATAATCAGAATCAGCTTTCCCTTTATATCTTTATCAAAAAGTAGAATAAAATATGCTCAAGCAATTATATATCAAGAACTTCACGCTCATCGACGAGCTGAACATCTCTCTCTATCCTGGCTTCTCCGTCATCACGGGTGAGACAGGAGCAGGAAAGAGTATCATCCTCGGTGCCATCGGACTGCTTCTGGGTAACCGTGCCGACAGCAAGGCGATCAAGGCAGGAAGAGACCGTTGCGTGATAGAGGCTCACTTCGATCTCTCTAGATATGGTATGCAGAAATTCTTCGATGATAACGACATCGACTATGATGCCGATGATACAATCATCCGAAGAGAGTTGACTGCAGCCGGCAAGAGCCGTGCCTTCATCAATGACACCCCGGTGCCTCTCACCCGTATGAGAGAATTGGGAGAGCAACTCGTGGATATCCATTCGCAGCATCAGAATCTTCTTCTGCAGAAAGAAGACTTCCAGTTGAATGTGGTGGATATCATCGCTCAGGATGCCGACCAGCTCAAGGTTTACCAAAAGGAGTATTATGCCTATCGCAAAGCCAAGGAACTTCTGGAAGAACTGAAAGCCGAGATTGCCAAGAACCGTGAGAACGAGGAGTTTATGCGCTTCCAGTATAAAGAGCTGGATGATGCAAATCTGCAGGAAGGCGAATTGGAACAGCTGGAACAGGAAGCAGAAACCCTGAGCCATTCGGAGGATATCAAGACCGCTCTCTACGAGGCAGACAGTGCGCTTTCAGGAGACGACGACAGCATACTTGACAAACTGAAGAACGCCACTCATCACTTGGAAAATATCTGTGATGTCTATCCAAGCATGGCTGATGTGGCTGGCAGAATGCAGAGCAGCTATATCGAACTGAAGGACATCGCACAGGAAATCAGCAGTAGTGTAGATCACGTGGAATTCGATCCAAACCGATTGGATGCCATCAATACCCGTCTGGACAAGCTCTACACCCTGCAGCAGAAGTTCCATGTGGAAACGGTGACTGAACTCATTGCTACCCGTGACCGCATCGCAGAACAGCTTGCACATATCGATAATGGCGATGAAGACATCGAAGAGAAGGAAAAAGAAGTTGCAGCTCTCCTTGCCAAGGCTGAAAAGCAAGCTGCCCTACTCACTTCTATCCGTCAGAAATCAGCAAAGGCCATCGAAAAAGAGATGAAGGGCAGACTCATCCCGCTGGGCATTCCGAATGTGAGATTCGAGATTGCCTTTGCAGAAAAGCCACTGTCTGGAAATGGTGCTGATAAGGTCAGCTTCCTCTTCAGTGCCAACAAGAGTACCCAGCTACAGCCTGTCAGTCAGGTTGCTTCGGGTGGTGAGATTGCTCGTGTAATGCTCTCGCTGAAGGCTATGATCAGTGGAGCCGTGAAGTTGCCAACTATCATCTTTGATGAGATCGATACCGGTGTAAGCGGTAAGATAGCAGAAAAGATGGCAGATATCATGGAAGAAATGGGACTCCAGAACCGACAGGTACTCTCCATCACTCATCTGCCACAGATAGCAGCCAAGGGTAGCCATCATTACAAGGTATTGAAGGAGGAAACCGAGAATGGAACCATCTCGCACATGAAAGAACTCAACAACCAGGAGCGCATTGAGGAAATTGCCCAGATGCTCAGTGGCAGTGATATCACGCAGGCAGCTCTTGCCAATGCCAAAGAATTATTGAGAATATGAAAAGAATAAATATGATACTGATGGGACTGATGCTGGGTGCATCATCCCTTTTCGCTCAGCCAGGCTCTGTACAGAAAACCGCCAAGAGCGTATTTACACTCACCACCTTCAACAAGGATGGTAACATCATCTCTTCTACACAAGGTGTATTTATTGATAACAAGGGAACGGCTATCGGTACCTTCAAACCGTTTATCGGTGCTGTGAAGGCTACCATCGTGGATGCCAGCGGAAAGTCGATGGACGTGGATGCCATCCTCGGTGCCGATGAACTTTACGATGTGGCTAAGTTCAGAGTCTTAGGTAATACCACGGCAGCCAACATTGCTACGGCAGAATCACCTGCGGGCAGCAAGGTTTGGCTCGTACCTTATTCTATCAAGAAGTCACCTTTCCAGCAGGAGGATATCGCAAGCGTTGAGAAGTTTAAGGAAACTTACAATTACTACATCTTCTCCAACACCGTACCGGACAATGCTGTGGGTTGCCCATTCGTCAACAAAAGCGGTCAGGTGATTGGTATCATGCATAGCAATGGTCAGGTAACTGCTATTGATGCCAACTATGCCAAGGAGTTGAAGGTGACGGGTCTTTCCACACTGGATGCAGCCCTTCGCCAAACAGGCATCCGTACTGCTCTTCCTGATACCGAACAGGAGGCGATTACGATGATGACGCTCAATAAGAGTCAGGTGACCCGCGATATCTATGACAAGTATGCAGATGAGTTTATGGCAAAGTTCCCTGCTTCAGCATTCGGCTATAAGGAAAAAGCAACTCTTCTTGTAGATAAGAACGAGTTTGCCGAGGCTGCCAAATGTATGGAAGAAGGAATCAAAAAATCTTCAGCCAAGGATGAAGCCCACTCTAATTATTCTGATGTCATCTATCAGAAACTGATCTATAAGGGTGATTCTGCCTATACAGCCTGGACCTACGACAAGGCGATAGAGGAAGCACAGAAGGCATACGCCATCAATGCCAATCCTGTATATCAGCATCAGGAGGCACGCATCATCTTTACCAAGGGTAATTATCAGAAGGCATACGATATGTTCATCGCCCTGACCAAGACTTCGGTCAAGAATCCGGAAATCTTCCTGGAGGCTGCTCAGGCTAAGATTCAGCTCAAGGCTCCAGCTACAGAGATCAAGGTCTTGCTGGACAGTGCAGTCAATGAGGCAAAGAACTCGGGCACTATGGCTGGTCCTTACTATCTGGCTCGTGGTGATTTCCAGGCAGAACAGGGAGAGTATCGCAGTGCTATAGCCGACTACAATATGTATGATTCGATAGTCCGTCCTGTTAATCCTGCATTTTTCTATGCAAGATATAAGGCTGAGACCAAGTTGCGTATGTGGCAGCCAGCGCTGATTGATATTGCCCGTACCTGCTACCTCGCTCCAAACGAGCCTACTTATTTTGCAGAATGGGCTAGTCTTGACTTGCGTGTGAAGCGATATGCAGAAGGCATCAGTGCTGCCAAGCATTGCATAGAGATTGCTCCAGAATATGCCGATGGCTATCTCCTCCTCGGTTTGCTCCAGATGGAGAACAAGCAGAAGGAAGAGGCCCGCAAGAACCTGGAAAAAGCAAAGGAACTGGGAGATACCCGTGCTGAGGGTTATCTCAAGAAACTGAAATAATCAGATTAATTGAAATAACAAAATTGAAGGTGGTAATAATTGCACTTTCAAACGCCCTGAAAGGGCAAAAGCTCATAGGAGGGTGTGTCAAAAGTCCAAGACACACCCTCTTCTTCGTTTCTTCAAGAACGCTAGCCCGCTAGGCGTCTCGGAGAATTTGAACACCGCCCCCGCTAGGCGTCCCGCCGGATTTGCAATCCGGCGTTAAAAAATGTCCTAACCTATTTAGGCTCTGCGGATTTGCAATCCGCAGCAAAGGAGTATGCTTTTCCTTTTGTTGGGGGATTACAAATCCCCCAGTTTTAATAGGTCGAACCTTTTTTACGGCGGCTTGCAAATCCGCCGGGACGCCTAGCGGGATTCATACATCCCCAGGGCGTTGCCCTGGGCTAGGAGCTTTTGGGCCTTCAGCCCGTTCCTGAGCCACAAGCGTATTTGGCTGTTATATAAAACAAAAAGTGGATTAACCTTTCGATTAATCCACTTTTGTGATTCCGTTGGGGTTCGAACCCAAGACCCACAGCTTAGAAGGCTGTTGCTCTAATCCAACTGAGCTACGGAACCAACACTGCTATTTTTCATTAGCGAGTGCAAAGGTAATACTTTTTTGCGAAACTACCAAATTTTCCCGCATCTTTTTTACAATAAAACCGAATATTATGCAACTTTTCTCCTTCTATGAATTGAAAAGCGCATAATATTCGGTATTCCTCATTCTTTTATGCATCAAAAAGAATGAATATCATCTTCTACTTATTATTCAGTAATCAGTGTAAACTCTGAACCAGAAGCATAATCCTGGCCATTCTGCTCATTCAATGCACGCAGACGGAAGTAGCGAGCCTTGACAGGCTTGTTCAACATCACCTTCTGCAGCTTGGCTGTCTTCTCAAAATGACCCTTCAGGATTGGCTCACCCCAAGTCTTGTTGTCGTTGCTGACGTAGATTTCATAGTCCTTGATGCAACCATTCAAAGAACCATCCTGGCGTGCCAGATAAGTAAAGCCCTTGATGACCTTCTGCTTGCCAGCATCGAAGTCAACCCAGTGAGGATACTTAGCCAATGTAATGGAATACATCGTATGCCAGAATGTAGAAGGATCGCCATCTACCAAGTAGGCAGCATCACCCTCATCAGGCTCCTGGCTGGAAGCAAAGGCAATCTGAAGACCGGATGTCTGCTGATTCTGCTGCATCTTCTTCATCATCTCCTTCACCATCTCACGACCGGTAGCTGAAACCTTCACGATATTTCCAAGCTCTGACTTCACCGCTGGACGGATGATGAATCCGAAGGTGGTAGGAGTACTGCGTACCTGATCTGGTGTCAAAGGACCACCCTGTCCACAGCTGGCACCGCCCAATCCTGTAACCTTTGCATCGAGGTGCAAGTGAGTACCGCTGCTCTTTGGCAACTGATATGGATGTGCTGCCAAAGTCAACTCCTGCTGACTCCAAGGCAATGCTGAAGCAGACATTGTACTGTCAGAGATGAATACTACCCCCTGCTGGCTGTCGTTGGTAACGGCACACCAACGAACCTCCTCGCGGTTGCCCTGTGCCTGTGGCTTAGGAAGCATGATGCCCTGTTCTGCTACCGGACTGTGGTACCAACCGATAAACTGGCTGGTCTTGCGGTCGTTGTAGTTGTTGACAGGTCCGCGTCCATAATAATCATACTGGTTCAACTCGCTTGGCAATACCATAGAATAGCCGATACGAGGCAAGATGACCTTAGAACGATTAGCACCGATGGCACTCTGCATCTCGATAGAACCATCCTTATAGATAGTATAAATCTGGCGTGAAGTGAACTTCAGGTCAGCATCTGTCAAGGCATGCTTGTTCTTCTCGAAGTTATAGCAAGACTCTGGGTCACGGTCGCGGTTGCTGTAATTCACATCGCATCCCTCCTTACCCTGACTCTCTACAGTAAAGTCGAGCTGGTAAGTACCATCCTTCTTGGCAGTATAGTTCCAGTTCTTCACTACATGCTGCAGGTCGTACAGACCATTCTTGAACCATGCATTGTGGTATCCGATACCGGCATCGTTGTCAGTAGGAGCACGATATGCATCGAGCTTAGGACCATTGCCATCCTTGATGATATCCTGGCTGCCATACTTCAGGCTATAGATAGCACCGGTATTCAGGTCGAATGCCACCTGGAATTTGCCACCATTGATGTTGGCACGCTTAGCCGCCTTATCTACCGAAAGCTTCATCGCCTTACCGTTCTTGGCAACAGTAGCAATGGAAGGAGCAGCAACATCAGCGCCCTTCACTCTCAACTGCTCTTCCATCTGAGGATAACCCTTGGCTGCCCAAGGCATATCTTTACCCAGAAGGAACTGAACTGTTACGAAGTACTCGCTCTTTGGATCGAGGCTTGCATAATCGTATGGCAAGGTATAGAAGCCCTTCTCGCGAGGACCCACGATATTCTTGGCACCCTGCAATGGCTGATTCTTTGAAATGCAGACGCCATCCTTATAGAGAGACCATACAATCTGGTAATTCCTGAGAGGCTCGAAGTAGTTCTTATTGAAGATTTCAATCTGTCCCTGCTTCATATCCACAGCCTTCACGCCTACATTCTGATAAACCTTCTTTACCTCATAGTACTGAGCCTTAGGTGAGAAGTCTGGGCGAAGGATACCATTCATACAGAACATACCATCGTTTGGCTTATTGTCCTTACCGAAGTCACCACCGTATGCCCAGTAGGTCTTTCCGGTTACAGGATCCTGTTTGTCAAGAGCCTGGTCAACCCAGTCCCAGATAGCTCCACCCATGAAGAAGTTGGTGCTCTCGATGGCATCCCAGTAATCTATCAGGTTACCGCAGGCATTACCCATGGAGTGAGCATACTCTGAGATGTGGAACGGATACTTCAGCTTGTACTTGCCCTGTACGGCTCCCTGAACCCAGGCGATAGAAGGATACTGGTTAGAACCCATATCCACGATATCATTGTTGCGCTCATACTGAACAGGGCGGCTGGTATCATAAGCCTTGATGGCATTATAGCAATCTACGAAAGTCTTGCCAGGACCAGCCTCGTTACCCAAACTCCAGATTACTACAGAAGGATGATTCACGGTAGCGTGTACCATCTCCATGTTTCTGGCGATATGAGCGTTGCGGAACTCAGGTACATGAGAAAGACTCTGCTTGCCATAGTAGTACTCATGGCTTTCGAGGTTAGCTTCATCCTCCAGATAGATACCATACTTATCGCAGAGATAATACCAGTAAGGTGCATCAGGATAGTGGCAGTTGCGCACATGGTTGATGTTTCCTCGCTTCATCAGGAAGATTTCATTCTCCATCTGCTCGCGGGTAGCAGTATGACCTAACAGCGTATTGTTCTCATGACGGTTGACACCCTTCAGCTTGATAGGCTGTCCGTTGAGATAGTAGTATCTTCCAGCCAATCCGAACTCATCCTTCTCGGCAGGAGTCTCCTTGATTTCCACCTTTCTGAAGCCCACGATGGTAGAGAAGGTCTGAACCGTTCTGCCCTTGGCATCCTTCAATTCTCCTACCAATGTATAACGGTAAGGAGCTTCTGCACTCCAGAGCTTCACCTTGTTGGCAGCATCGAGCGTAGTTTCCAGAACAATCTCTCCCTTGGAATTCAATTTTCCTACGAGAGGAGTAGAAGCTGTAACGCCTTCCATCAGGTCATTGTCGTCGGAATAGAGACGGTTGGCATAGAGAGAATACTGCAAGGTATAACCCTTGATGGCCTTCTTGGAAAGATTCTGCAACTGGGCAGTGATATGCAAGGTGGCATGGCTGTAGGTTTCATCCAAGTCAGGAATAGCCTTGATATCTCTTACCTGAACCTGTGGTTTGGCAACCAGAGCCACGGTGCGGAAGATACCTGGCAAGCGGAACATATCCTGACTCTCCAGGAAAGAACCGTCTGAATGGCGATAAACCTCTACAGCTACAGTATTCTCCTCACCCTCCTTATTAAGATAAGGTGTGATGTCGAATTCAGCCAGGTTGCGTGAGTTCTTGGAGAATCCCACATACTTACCATTTATATATAGGTAGAAGAATGAATCTACACCATCGAAGTTGAGATAGATCTGCTGACCCTTCCAATCTGCAGGTACGGAGAAGGTTCTGCGATAAGAACCCACCTCATTGCGGTTGCGATAGGTCATCCAGTTGGTAGGAGGTGTACGCATCACTCCACCCCTCCAGTCGTTCATCGGCTGCCAGGAGTGCTGGAAGATGACACGCTGGTTAGAATAGAGCGGATCTCCATACTTGTTGTTTCCATCTTTCTGCAGTCCAGCCAAATTCCAGTTCATAGGTACCTTGATGTCGTCCCACTGAGAGACATCATAGTCTGTACGGTAGAAATCCTTAGGACGCTCATCAGGATTTGGAGCCCAATGGAACTTCCATAATCCATCGAGAGATTTCCAGTAAGAACTGTTCTCTGGTAAAACCTTTCTCGCCTCTTCGACATTGCGGAACGAGAAGAACCAAGCATGTGGCTGCTGCTTGTTGACAGCTACGGAATCAGGACTTTGCCACTCCCATCCCGTAGGCGCAGCCTGCTGATTGTAGAAGTAGCCTCCTAAAGTACCATCTGCCCATGCTGATGAGCAAATGAGTCCGGTTAAAAGTAATAAATAAGTTTTCTTCATAAGTTGATGTTATTGTTTCTAATTATATTCTTTGCAAAGTTACGCTTTTATTTTGAAAGAGCAAAATAGTAGAAGGGAAAAAGCGAGAAAACACCCGATTTTTTGAGATAAGCCTTTAATCTTTGCCCTACCCGATGATTTTTTCCCAGAAAAACTTGGCGGAATCACAGAAAAGCTGTATCTTTGTCGCATACAATCAATCTTATGGCAATATAGATATACTAAATATATTATTAATTAATAAATTCAATCTTAAACAAAGACATTTATGGTAAACAGATTCATTCTTAATGAAGTTTCCTATTTCGGTCCAGGTGCCCGCAAGGAGCTTCCTACAGTAATCGCTAGTCGTGGTTGGAAAAAAGCTTTGGTTGTAACAGACAAGGGCTTGATGAAATTTGGCGTTGCCAAGATGGTACTCGACGTACTTGACGAGGCTAACATCGCTTACGAGGTATTTGATGACGTAAAGCCAAACCCAACAGTTTCCAATGTTACTGCAGGTATTGAGGCTTGCAAGAAAGCCGAGGCAGACTTCATCATCGCTATCGGTGGTGGCAGTTCTATGGATACCGCAAAGGGTATCGGCGTGGTTGTTACCAACCCTGAGTTTGCCGACATCGTTTCTCTGGAGGGAGTTGCTCCTACCAAGAACAAGTGCTTGCCTATCGTAGCTCTTCCTACTACTGCTGGTACCGCAGCAGAGACAACCATCAACTATGTGATTATCGACGAGAAGCGCCAACAGAAGATGGTATGCGTGGATCCTAACGATATTCCAGCCGTTGCAATCGTAGATGCTGAGCTGATGTACTCTTTGCCAAAGGGTCTCACCGCAGCTACCGGTATGGATGCGATGACTCACGCCATCGAAGGTTTGATTACCAAGGCAGCTTGGGAGATGAGTGATATGTTCGAGCTCAAGGCTATCGAGATGATTCATAAGTACCTGCCTATCGCTGTGAATGACCCTACCAATCCTGAGGGTCGCAACGGTATGGCTGTAGCACAGTATATTGCCGGAATGGCATTCTCTAATGTAGGTTTGGGCGTTGACCATGGTATGGCTCACCCTATGAGTGCCCTTCATGATGTTCCTCACGGAGTAGCTTGTGCCATCCTGCTTCCTACCGTGATGCGTTTCAATATGGAGGTAAGTGTTCCTAAGTATGTACAGATTGCCAAGGTTGTGGGTGTTTACAAGGATGGCATGACCGACCAGGAGGCAGCAGAGGCAGCCTGCAATGCTATCGAGGAGTTGTCTAAGTTGGTAGGTATCCCACAGCATCTCAGCGAATTGGGCATCACAGAGGCTGACATCCCTGCCCTTGCCGAGCAGGCATTCACCGATGTATGTACTCCAGGTAACCCTCGTGAGGTTTCTAAGGAGGATATCATCGCCTTGTATCACAAGATCTTGTAATATAGGCTAAAGATACAATCATACTTTAATATTTTAATCGCCCTGAAAGGAACAAGCATAAATGATGCTTCACCTTTCAGGGCGATTTTTTTATTCATTTAATCTCTCAACCTTGGCGCAAAGACGTTACTGAGAGGTTGCCATGATAGTACTGACGATGCGTAAAGCGGCTTGTAGCGCTTATTGCCTCACTATGGCACAACATTGCCCCTTACCAGGGCAATAACCTGCCATTGCCAGGCACAAAACGATACGTCGGGAGCTGGTAAAAACAACCACTCTCTTTTTTACTCTTCACCCTTCACCTTCATCAACATAGCTGACAAAGTTGTATTTGGAGCATTAGATTCTTCTAGTTCACTTGCAAACATAACGAAAGCTGCAGAAGAATAATATCTCAAGCCGCACAGCAGCTGATATGCGCTCGCACAACACGTGTTGTGCAAGCGGAAACCAACTGTTGTGTACCAACTTATCCAGTCTTTTCCTTTCTCGTATAATCGGACAAAACTCCTTTCACCATTAAGCTTCTGATAATCAGAAAGTATTAATGAGTGTGAAAGGAGAATTGAATTACGAATTGTTTTTTAGAATTTGGTGAAGTATAGCCTCAACATCTTAGAGCGGAGCATCATTTTATCGCCCTTGAGCTTCTCTTTGTAAAAAGCTTCTCGCAGATTGTTGATACCATAGCTTCTGATGCTGTCATTCACAACGGTTGCAGGAATATCACCACCATTTTCTCCATGATCCTGATGCCAGTTGTTCTTGTAAGGCGAATGCAGGATCAGACTGTCACCAGTCTGTTCGAATCGGAAATAATAGCCACGGAAGCTGTACATATTCGTGGCGGTAATACTGGCACAAGATATCAGCTTATGCTGCACTCCCCAGAATACTCGTTCCTTGGAAAGGTCGAGATAGTTGCCCGTAGCCAACGTATCTACCCGTTCCAGATGCCAGAATCCATCAAAATCTCCATTATCGCTCGTCTCTAGGGTACAGGAACTCAGTACCAGACTGATAGCTGCTATCAAATATATCATTCTTTTCATAATCTTTTCTCTTTCATGAAGTTAGAACTTGACGATACCTTGTCGTGTCAGGGTAATCTGGAAACCTCTATTGTGTCCCAACATCTCTGTACTGCCGAAATCCATACCGTAAGCGGCCTTTACCATATATCTTCTCAAGAAGTGGTAGCTGCCTTCTGCCATGAAGCTTACATTATGATGCTTCTTGGTAAATGGCAAGACATAGGTTCCCCATCCCTTCTGATAGGAGGCAAGTACACGATAGCCGAATTTGTCGGAAGGCTGACCATCGAATCCCAGGTGATAGGCGATGAAACGGTTATCCTTCACCTCAATCTTTCCATCTGTATTATAGATTGGCGAACGATAGAGCGGATTACCCATTACCTGTCCCCAATGCTGCCAGCCGGTATAGTTACTATGATTGTAATAATTGTCCATTCCAGCCAAATGATCAGGAATATTCACGGTATGATCATGGTTATATGGGCCACTCTGGTATTTGGTATGGACGTATTCTAACACAACATTACGAATCCATCTGCCATATTTGATATTCAGTTCCGCACCCAGCATCATGTCCTGGAGGGAATACATAAAGAAGCGATGGCTTTTCTTGCTCTGCCACTCCTTTCCTTCGCCATATCCATTATAATCAAGCATAAACATCTGACTGTCATCCTCGAAGAAATGATCAGCATAAACGCCCAACTTCCAGGTGTCAGCATTATAGTTGATGCGCATGAGCCAAGACCCCAACTGGTTGCCGGCAATATTGGCATACTGACCTTCACCATCATCATGACCGCCAGGAATAAAAGCATGCCACATTCCCTTTAATCCTCCTTCTGTAGCCTTGCATTTGAGTCCGCCATTTCCATCATAGGTGTATGGCTTGCCCCCAAACTGTGCTGCCATTTCCAAGCCCAATTCGATACTCAAAGGGCAGAATGCAGCTTCGTTTCCAATTCGCAGATAGCCAGCCTTGCTATGATAGAGCACACCTTCCGAATACTTGGATTTGCGCTGGGTGAAATCGTGCTGCCAGTTCTCATCGGTAAATTTTCCAAAAGCTATATGTCCCTTGAGTTGAACCCAATGATTAAAAATAGGTAGCGTCCAATATTCCGGCAAGGCTAATCTTACCTGCGGTACAGGTCGAGCGTTAATGCCCAGCGTCTGGCTGCCACTTGAAAGTGTCTGGTTCTTCAATTCCATCGGATATTCTTTAGCACCCACACTGAGCACACCATGCAGCCATCTTACTTCCGCAAAAGCCTGCTGCACAATAAACCTGCTGGTAAAATGAGTGGGCAATACCAGATCTACACCATAACCTACTCCCCATCTGCGATGATTATCTGTGGATAGAGGTCGTATCAAACTACCTCTCAGATAGGCATTCGCCTCTTTCAGAGAACTTAAACCATACCGATTGGCATTGAGCCAAAGTGGTGTTTTGCCCTTTGAAAAAGTAGCCTGCATATCTATTCGGTATTCCAGGGCACTATCGAGTCTTAATTTTGTAGGTTCCGCATCTTCCTGCCAACAATATTGCGCCTTCACTGATTGCGGACACGCTACAGTGAGGAAGCAAAGCGAAACTAAACAGAAAACTTTCTTCATATCAATGTTTTATCTATAAAACTGAATAAACACTCATTTTATTGTAGTTTTTGCAGTTACTTTAACATTCCTTACGAAAAGTCGGGCTATAAACCTGAATCGGAAAGATAAAATTAGCCAAAATACAATAATTCAACAATACCTGCGTTACATTATATAAGATATAAGAATTAGATTAGTAAGTTTTTTGTAAACAAGGTAAACAATGGAAAATAAAGAAGAACATCTCAAACAAATAGATGTGTTGGCAATAGCCAAGGAGATGAAGAAGCATAAGAAACAGTATCTGATAGCTCTTCCTGTCACTTTCGTACTCTCTTGCCTGCTCATCCTCTGCGTGCCAAGGTATTATACAAGTACGGCAAAATTGGCTCCGGAAATATCAAGCTTCAGTTCGAGTTCATTAGGTGATATTGCCTCTTCATTCGGCTTCGATATAGGAGGAAACTCTGCAAACGGAGATGCCATCTTCCCGGAACTCTACCCTGAGCTGATAGAATCCAACGACTTTATGGTCGGTATGTTTGATGTCAAGGTGAAATCTAAGGATGGAAGTATCAATACTACCTATTATGATTATCTTGCCAATCATCATAAATATCCTTGGTGGATGACAGGAATTCAAACTGTAAGGAAATGGTTTGCTGAACCAGATACAACAGTGGTAAAGAGCAAGAAGGCAAATCCTTTTCTATTAACCAAGCAACAGGATGAGATTGTCAAGCTGATGATGGATAATATCAAGTGTAATGTAGATAAGAAGAACTATGTGATTTCTATCTCCGTAGAAGATCAGGATCCTCTGATATGTGCAACCCTTGCTGATACGGTTCAGGCTAAGCTTCAGGATTTCATCACCGACTATCGTACCAAGAAAGCGAAGAAAGACTTAGAGTACTACAAGAAGTTGAGCAGTGATGCCAAGTCAAAATATGAGCGCATCAGACAGCAGTATGGCAGTTATTCTGATGCCAACCAGGATGTGGTATTGGAAAGTTACCGTCTGAAAGCCAACGATATGGAAAATGAGATGCAGTTGCTTTACAACACATACACGAGCCTTCAGGCTCAGGTGCAGCAGGCTCAGGCAAAACTTCTGATGCAAACTCCAGCCTTTACGACCCTGCAGAGTGCATCTGTGCCATTGAAACCGGCAGGACCTAAGAGAATGCTGTTTGTTCTCGGAATGACTTTTCTGGCTTTTATCGTCGTGACTGTATATTCAATTAGAAAAATGATTTTTAGAGAGTAGAAATAATAATAATGAGGAATATGAATGAACTGAATCATAGTAACCATTCGAAGCGAATAGCCACCAATACTTTGGTGCTATTTGCCAGAATGCTCATTATTACCATTGTCAATCTCTATACTGTGCGCTGGGTTCTGAAAGGTCTTGGTACAGAGGATTATGGCATATACAATGCTGTGGCAGGTGTGGTTACTACTGGCACCTGTATCAGCAGTGTTCTAGCGATGGCTACGCAGCGATTCTATTCTTACGCAATAGGCTTGGGTGAGAAGGAAAAGCTAACCAGAATATTCTCTGCCAGTGTGAATTTAGTTATTGTGTTTTCGATTATCACAATCCTTGTCCTTGAACTTGTAGGAAATTGGTTTGTTTCCACACAGATGACAATCCCTGCTGATAGACTGTCGGCTGCAAGTTGGGTGTTCCAGTTTTCTATATTCTCGTTTGTTTTTACCTTGCTTCAGATACCATATATAGGAGCAATCTTCTCTAATGAAGATATGGGAGTATATGCACTCGTATCTTCTGTAGATTGTTTCATAAAATTGATGATTGCGGCTTTGATCTGTATGTTTGGTATCGATCATCTTATTTTATATAGTGGCGCCATGATGATGGAATCTGGCTTAGTGATGGTTGTTTATATGCTGATTGCTTCTCGCAAATACATCGAATGCAGATATACGACAAAAGGAATAGACAAGGAGCTATACAAAGAATTGATATCATTCTCTGGATGGACATTTTATGGTGCTTTGTCTGGAATGGGCATGACTCAGGGAAGTATCATTTTGCTCAATATCTTCTTTGGTCCACTGGTAAATGCTGCATTTTGTATTGGCAACCAATTATACAATGCCATCAACACGTTGAGCAATAGTATAGTTGTTGCATTCCGTCCTACATTAATCAAATCCTATTCGTGCCAGGATATGCTATATATGCAGCAACTTTATTTTTATGCCAATAAGGCAATTTTGTATTTGCTGTGTTTGGTTGCAATGCCTTTGATGTTGGAAACTGAAAATGTACTGCAATTCTGGTTAGGATACAGCACTCCGGAAATCATACTCTTTTGCAGACTCTATATTATATATACGATAGTTTTGACTTTACATAATCCGATAACTATCATTATGCAAGCTACAGGAAAAATCAGAAAGTATAGTTTATATGTAGAAAGTCTTACCATTATGAACATTCCTGTTTGTTGGGGGCTGTTTATACTAGACTGTCCTTCTTATACTATCTTTATCGTAATGATAGTCTTGTGTCTGATAGCTCACAATATAAGATTGGTGATGCTGAGAAAAGCTGTTCCAGAACTGAAGCTGAGAAGTTATTATAAACATCTGATACTTCCTGCCTTCTTCATACTGGGCATAACGAGTATGTTGGAACTGTTCTTGCTACAGTTACCGATAGCAGGTTTTCAAAGATTTGGGCTAATCGTGATTTCTTCAGTCATGGTAATGTCTATATTGATATACGTATGGGGCTTTTCGGAAGCCGAACGAAAATTATTGCATTCACTGATTCATAAGGTAGTGAATAAAAGGCAAATAGTATTATAAAGCAAACAATAAATTATGGGATACATTTTACTATCAGTACTTTTGATAACGATTATACTTTGTTATCTGGAAGATTACATCAAGCGATATAGATTTTTTCTATATATCTTGATGGGATTCGTTATGGTTCTCATAGCAGGATTACGCGAAATAGGTCTGGATCCTGATTCTGAAAATTACGAGTATTCTTTCCAGCATTATTATCAGAGTTCTGAGATGGGTATGGTAGAACCATCGTTTACTCTCATATCTGCTGTTCTAAATGTATTTACAGATAATGTGCATCTTTTGTTTTTAGTTTATGCATTACTGGGTGTCACTATCAAGCTATATGCATTCAAAAAAAACTTGCAATGCATTTTCGTGCCGTTGATGTTATATATAAGTTTCTACTTTGTATTGCATGAAATGACACAAATCAGAGCTGGAGTTGTGTCTGCTTTATTCTTGTTGGCTGTGTACCACATTGCTAAAAAAGAAAAAAGAAAAGCATTACTGCTGATCATAGTTGGCTCATTCTTCCACTATTCCTCCTTAGCTCTGCTACCAACACTCATGTTTGGCAATAAAGATTTCAACCGCAAAGAAAATATAATGATAGCGTTACTCATCCCCCTAAGCTATCTCATATATTTCGGTGGTATCAGTATGCTGCTGAATACTGATATTCCACTTATCGGCAACAAACTAGCCATCTACCAGCAGGCAATGGAAAAAGGAAAAATGACAGTAAACATAAATGTCTTTGATCCTGTACACCTTGTCTCCGTGATGTTGTTTTACTACACATTATATTTTCGAAAGACAATCACCGCCTTCAATGAAAACTATAATGTTGTAATAAAAATAGTGGCAATAGGGCTGTTCTTGCATACAAGTTTGGCTTTTCTCCCAGTTCTAGCTTTGAGAATCAGTCAGTTATACTGTATCGTTAACATTTTCTTATTTTCAGGGATCGTATATACATTTAAACAGAAATGGATGGGAATAACAGTCCTGGTATTATTATCAATATTCCAAATGTATCTCGCTTTACCTCATTATGGATTAGGTGATATCGTGAGATTTTAAATAAAGAAATACAATGAAAGCAAGAGTTATAGCTTTTTATCTGCCACAGTTTTACCCGATTCCCGAAAACGACAAGGTATGGGGACCGGGATTCACTGAATGGACGAATGTTGCCAAGGCTCGTCCGGTTTTTCATGGGCACTATCAGCCCAGAATACCGGCAGATTTAGGTTTCTATGATCTTCGTTTGCCTGAGACTCGAGAGCTGCAGGCCCAGTTGGCACGCGAAGCAGGTATAGAAGGATTCTGCTACTGGCATTACTGGATGGGTAACGGTAAGCGCCTGTTGCAGCGTCCTTTCGATGAAGTACTAAATTCCGGCAAGCCAGACTTTCCTTTCTGCCTGGCATGGGCAAACCATGACTGGAAAACAGGAACATGGAAGAACAATGGTGGCAACCAGATGATCTGCGAACAGAAATATCCTGGAGACGATGATTATATTGCCCATTTTCATTATGTTCTTCAAGCTTTCAAAGACCATCGCTACATTACTGTAGATGGAAAGCCACTGTTCTTGATATTCGACCCTTACCACTTTAAAGATATAACCCATTTTATCCATCTCTGGCGTGACTTAGCCAAAGAAAGCGGATTGAAAGGTATTTACTTCGTTGCTATGTGCTCAGCCACAACCACCGTAAAGCGCAATGAAGATGGCACTTTGAGCAGAGTAGTTCCTGATCTGGACAGTGCTTCTGAGGTTTATGAAAGCTTTATCAAACTAGGATTTGATGGCATTAATCCAATGGGGAAAAACCGCGCAGAAATGGTGTATCAAGGAAAATATTGCCGCATCATTCGAAGAGCATTACAAAAGAAGTTTTCCTTTCTGCCTCCGTTGAAATATGATTATCCGAAAGTGATGAAGCATTTCTATATGCCCGAAGACCAATGGAACAATGTATTCCCTACTCTCTTTCCACAATGGGACAGAACTCCAAGAGCAGGCAAGCATGAGGGGATATATGTAAACGCTACCCCACAGAATTTTGAGGAGCATATCAGAGGGGCACTTCAAATTATTAGAAACAAACCTGAAGATAAGAAAATTCTATTCTTGCGTTCTTGGAACGAATGGGGGGAAGGAAACTATGTGGAACCAGACTCATTATATGGCCACGGTTTTCTAGATGCCATAAAAAATGAAATAAAAGCGGAATAAAATGGAAATAAAAATAATCCCGACAGGAGGACTTTGCAATCGACTGAGAGCTATCGCAACTACCATTGCGATAGCAAAGCACTATAACTGTTCGCTATCCATCTATTGGAACAACAGTAGAGGGCTCAAGGCAAACTTTGCCGACTTATTCGAACCAATTCATATAGAAAAAGTGCATCTGATAGAGAATACGCAATGGCTATATCATATCAACGGAACCAAGGATTATCTCTTGAGAAAATGGTTCCTTCGGTTGGGTAATGAGCAAGTTGTTTTCAATCATAGCATCTATACACAAGGAGATATCTATCAGAAGTTGAAGAGTCATTATAAGGGCAACCTGCTCTTGATTTCTTGCTATCCTATGTGTACGGATTATCAAATTCAAAATATATTCGTTCCGAAAAGAGATCTTCAGCTGCGGATTGATCAAATAACCTCGACTTTCTCGAAAAATATGATTGGTGTTCATATCAGAAGAACAGACAACATAGCTTCTATCAATTCTTCACCAATAGATGTTTTTGTCCATCTTATGCAACTTGAAATAGAAAAAGAAGATACTGTGAAGTTTTATGTGGCTAGTGATGATGAGAAGGTAAAAAAAGAACTGCAAGATAAATTCCCGGGAAGAGTCATTACATTAATGGATGATACCAGCAGAGACTCTCTCGAAGGTATGAAATTCGCTGTAGTGGATTTATTCTGTCTAAGTAAGACTAAAAAAATATTGGGTAGCGTGGCATCTTCCTATTCACAGATTGCAGCAGAAATTGGCGGTATCAAAGTAGAATATGCTAAGTGTAATGAGAATTAAATAGTTTATGACACCAGAAATAAGTATCATCATACCAACTTACGCTCCTGGGGAATTACTCAGGATGTGTTTAGATAGCCTGGAGCAGCAAACTTTAGGCAAGGATGCGTATGAGGTTTGCCTCGTTTTGAATGGAGACAAAGAACCTTATTATGCCAATATAAAGGAGTATCTGAAAAATTATAAGATGAAGGTTCATTTGATTTATAGTGAGCACAAAGGTGTTTCGTTTGCTCGAAATCTAGGCATAGATTTTGCAAAAGGTAAATTCCTTACTTTCATTGACGATGATGATCTTGTAAGTCCAAACTATCTGGAACAATTAAGCAAAAACAGTTGCGACAATGGAATCACTGTTGCCAATATGATTGCTTTCAGAGGACAAGTTGAAAATGTGGCAGATCATTATCTCTCTTCGGCTTATCAGCGATATGATGTAGGAAAGAAAAAGAATGTTTTCCGTCATCGCAGCCTGCTGTCTAGTGCTTGCTGCAAGCTTATTCCCCGCCCATTGATTGGTGATATTCGCTTTAGAACGAATTTATCTCATGGCGAAGATTCCTTCTTTATGTTTATGGTATCGGCAGGTATCAAACAAATAAACGTTACACCTCCATCCGCCATTTACTATATTCGCAAGAGAGACGACTCATCCTCAAGAAGCAAGGAGAATAGGCGCAAAAAGCAGAAAATGGAGATCAAGCTCTTCTATTTCTATACAAAAGAGTATTTCTCACATATAAAAAAATATAATTTGCTATTCTACGTAAGTCGCATTGTTGCAACTGCTTACAAATTGTTTCTGGAAGATTACGTAAAACCTCTGTAAAAGCATCTTGCTTCTTTTACAATATTAAGCTGTTTTGTTCGTTATAATATAAAAGGATAAAAGAGAATGGATAGGAACAGGTTAGTATCAGTTATCATGCCCACTTATAATGCCGGCAAATATCTTGCCGACAGCATAAGTAGTATCCTTGACCAAACCTATCTTGACCTGGAATTGCTGATTACAGATGACGGTTCCACGGATCCGGTAACTCAGGATATTCTGCACAAGATAGAGGAAAGGGATAGCCGGGTGGATGTGCTCTATCTTGACCACAACCATGGAGCAGGATACGCCCGGAACAAGAGCATAGAACGTGCCAGGGGAAGATACATCGCTTTCTGTGATAGTGACGACCGGTGGACACCGGATAAACTGGAAAAACAAATCGCATTCATGAACCAGAAACAGTGTGCTCTATCCTGTGCCTCATACATCATCTTCAATTTGAACGAACAAAAATCTGTAGGCATCAATATCGCACCGCCTAAAATCACCTTCTCTATGATGAAGCGGGATAATAAAATAGGTTGCCTCACTGCTATCTATGATACCCAACTGCTGGGCAGAAAATACTATATGCCCACTTTGCGCAAGCGACAGGATTGGGCACTCTTCCTGCAAATCCTGAAAGATTGCAAGGTGTGTTATTCCTACCCCAACCAGCCGCTGGCTGTGTATTGCCGCCACAGGCATTCCATATCCAGCAGCAAGTTATCACTTGCCAAATACAATATAGCTGTTTATCGCAGCATTCTGGGGTATGGATGGATGAAGGCTTGCTTCTACTTTGCTTTTTTGTTTTTGCCAACATACATTCTGAAGCTAATGAAGCGAGAACTGGATAGTTACAGCTTTGTTAAAAGAAAAGGATAGCTAAATATAATATATGGCACAACTTTACGTTTATATAGTAAATGGAATAACTCTATATGAGAAATAGTATTGTTAAGACAAAAGTCATAGCAGATGGAATGAGTGCTATGGAGCGAAACGTCAAGCGAGCTGGCGACTTTCTGTTAGCAGCAATCAGCTTACTGCTCGTTTCGCCTCTCATGCTTCTAATATATATAATGGTAAGATGTGAAGATGGTGGACCAGCTATTTTCAAGCAGGAACGAATCGGACGGTTTGGGCGCCCTTTCAACATCTATAAATTCAGAAGCATGACGGTGGATGCAGAAAAGAATGGTCCTCAGCTCTGTTCCCATAAAAAAGATAAGCGACTTACCCGCATAGGCAAGTTTCTGAGAAAACATCATCTGGATGAACTTCCTCAACTCTGGAACGTGATTTGTGGCGATATGTCGTTTATTGGTCCTAGACCAGAACGAAAGTTCTACATAGACCAGATTATGGAACGTGACCCTAGATATAAGAATCTGTATCAGATTCGCCCTGGTGTTACTTCCTATGCAACCCTCTATAACGGATACACAGATACGATGGAGAAGATGTTGCGCCGCCTGGATATGGACCTTTACTACCTGGAGCATCGTTCATGGTGGTTTGATGCCAGAATCTTAGGCAAGACTTTCATCAAGATTATCTTCGGAAGAGTGTTCTAAATTCATATAGAAAAGATTCGACCTGTACGGTTGAAATTACCCAATATGCCCTGAAAGGACAAAAGCTCTGAAATTGAATGCTTTTGCCCTTTCAGGGCGACTTTGTTGTATTTATTCTAAAACCCAGGGCGCTGCCCTGGGCTAAGAGCTTCTGCCCTTTCAGGGCGTATGGGATGTGGCTTATGACACTCCCTTTTTTTTTGTTTCTTACAGATGATTCGAAAGCCCCAGCAAAGCCAAGGCTGCCTCATTATATTCATTGATGACATCAGCCTGCTTCATACCCATATCTATCGCTTCCTGCAAGGCATTGGCATACTCCACATAGCTGATTTCGCCACTCTCATACTCGGCAGTACTAAGGCGAACGATTTCTTTTGCCTTGGAAATGTTCTCGCCGTTATAATAAGCCATGCGTTTGGCTGCATTCTGGAAACGGTTGTAGCCTAGGCGATAATCACGTTCCTTTTCTCTCCGCTCCTGCTGCATCTCCAGTTCTGCTACCTCACGATTCTTCTTGGCAGCCTTCACCTTTGCCTTGGTAGCACCATAGAAGAGAGGCACGCCTACTCCTATCTCAAAGCCGAAGAAGTTACCCTCGGTAAAACGCTGACGGTCGATGTGATAAGGATCCCAACTGGAAATGAGTGCCTGGGTGCGAAGCGTAAGCGAAAGAGATGGCGCATAACCAGTCTTGGCGCACTTCACCTCCTTATCGAGTGCCTTCAGACGGTCTTGCTGATACTGCGCATCAGCAGTCTGCTGATAGTTGAATGTTCCGCTGACAGGAGATTCCAGTGCAATGAGAAGAGATTCGGCAGGCAAAACAGGCTGATCGGTATTCAATAAAGCCATCAGTTCCAACTGCTTGTTCTCTGCCTCACTCTTCACATTTACCATCTCTAAATGGTTTTCATTACGCAAACGCTCGGCTGTAAGGAACTCTAGCTGTCTGGCTTCGCCTGCCTTGTAACGCTTCTCGGCTACATCGCAATAACGGTCGAGGATAGAATCCTGACGCTGAAGGATACTCAGACGATGAGTCTGATAGAGCATCGCATAATAAGCAGAAGCAATCTCAAGCTTAATCTGCTGATCAGTTACACCCAGACGACTTTTCTCAGCCTGAGTTTCTGCCTTAAGCTGACCACGGCGGGCAGTATAAACCGTTGGAAATTCGATGCCCTGTGAAAATGCAAGAGCATTATCGGTATCGCCGCTTGAAGCCGGATTCTGTCCGAAAGCAATCTCTGTCTTGTCCACATCCCATGCCGTTCCTTCCATTACCTTGGCACGTTCTATCGATTTTCGTCCAGCCTGCAACGTCAGGTTCTGCTTATCTGCCAACTGGAAACACTGCTCCAAAGTCATCTTCGTGCCAGGAATGGTGGCATCGAAAGGCTGAGCCTTTGCCTCTGAAGGGGCCAGCAGCATCAAAACTGCTGCCAGCCCGAATATAGTTTTCTTTTTTCTCTTGTTCATCCTAAATGTTTTATATTATCTTCTTAATCGCCTATTTCTTGGTGAATGTCTTGTAGATAGCAGGCAACACCAGCAAGGTGAGCAGCGTACTGGTTATCAGACCACCTATCACCACCGTAGCCAGTGGGCGCTGTACCTCTGCTCCATCACCCTGGGAAAGTGCCATTGGCAGGAAACCCATAGAGGCAACAAGTGCCGTCATCAAGACAGGACGCAAGCGAACCATACAGCTCTCAATGATGCGATGATGAATTAACTCTGTCACTCCACTGGATGCTGACAGTTTGTCAGCAGTCTTTTCTTCTCGCTGCATCTGGTTCATCTGTCCGATAAGTACGATTCCATTGAGCACCGCTACACCAAAGAGGGCTATGAAGCCGACACCTGCCGAGATGCTGAAAGGCATACCTCTGAGCCACAAAGCCCAGACTCCTCCGATGGCAGCCAGCGGAATGGCAGAGAAGACGAAGAGCGACTCACGGACATTCTTCACCGTAGCATAGAGCAACAGCAAGATAATGACAAGCGCTATTGGTATAACTACCATCAGACGGTTGGTTGCACTCTGCAGGTTTTCAAATTCACCACCATAATTATAATAGTAGCCATCCGGCAACTTCAGCTTTTCATCGAGAATCTCCTGGATATCCTCCACGGTACTCTGCACATCCCTGCCCTTCACGTTGAATCCAACGTAGATGCGGCGGGCACCATCTTCATGAGAAACCTGAGCCGGCGCTGGTGAATAATCAATATCTGCTACCTGGGACAACGGAATGTCCGTACCATCCTTGAGAGGTATGCTCAATTGCTCAAGCGACTCTACGTTGCGCTGCGAAGGATCCATACGGAGCACAATATCAAACTTCTTGTCTCCTTCGTACAGAGAACCCGCCACGGCTCCGGCAAAGGTGGTTTCCAATATCTCACTGATATCATCCACACTAACCCCGTAGGCAGCCATCTTCTCATGGTTGTATTTTACCTGGATCTGAGGCAAACCGGCAACTTCCTCAACAAAGATACCGCTCACGCCCGGCACATTTTCTATCATTTTCTTCACCTTTCCTGCCTGCTGAGTGAGCACGTCCAGATCTTCACCAAATATCTTAATAGCCACATCCTGCTTGATACCTGTCAGCAGCTCATTGTTGCGCATCTGAATGGGTTGAGAAATCTCTGCTTCCAATCCAGGAATGGCACTCAAGGTTTCCTCCATCTTCTCCATCAGTTCTGGAGTAGTCTTGGCAGAGGTCCATTCAGCCTTCGGTTTCAGTGCAATCATGATGTCGGCACGTTCTACCGGCATCGGGTCTGTAGGAATCTCTGCACTACCTATACGGCTTACAACCTGCTTGATCTCAGGATATTCCTTCTTGAGCAGCTTTTCAGCCTTGGTGCAACTCTCCACCATCTGCGACAATGAAGTTCCCTGCGACATACTCATCTCCACGGCAAAGTCTCCTTCTTCCAGACTTGGGATGAATTCGCCTCCCAGAAATTTGAAGCCCACGACACTGACGCAGAAAAGAGCCACAGCACCAGTGATGACATCCTTGTTACGTGCCAAGACCCAGACGAGAACCGGTCGGTACCATGCCTGCAACTTTTCTATCACGCGGTCGGAGAATGTTTTTCGGGTATGTACCTTTCTACTTAACATTAGCGAACTTGCCATCGGCACATAGGTAAGCGAGAGAATGAAGGCTCCCAGAATGGCAAAGAATACAGTAAGTGCCATAGGACGGAACATCTTTCCTTCGATTCCTACCAGTGTCATCAGCGGAATATATACAATCATAATGATGATTTCACCGAACGCGGCACTCTGTCGGATTCGGGAAGCAGAGAAATGAACTTCCTCGTCCATCTGCTTCTGGGTCAGGGCAAATGGGGTTGCAGCTCCACCATTCTGACATTGAGCAAGATAAGCAGCACGAACTTCCGGCTGCGAGAAATGACCGGTATTGATATGTGTCACCACAGCTTCAACAATGATGACCGCAGAATCCACGATCATACCAAAGTCGATGGCTCCCAGCGACATCAGGTTTCCGTCGATGCCAAAGGTCTTCATCATACCGAAGGCAAAGAGCATACTCAGTGGGATGACACTTGCTACAACAAGTCCGGCTCGCCAGTTACCTAGGAAGATAACAAGTACGAAAATTACGATAAGTCCGCCTTCAATCAGGTTGCGGGCGATGGTGCCCTCTACTCGGTCCACCAAATTGGTTCGGTCGATAAACGGTTCGATCACCACTCCTTCCGGAAGTGATTTCTGAATCTGATTGATTCGTTCCTTTACATTCTTGATAACTTCCTGGAAGTTCTCGCCCTTGAGCATGATGGCAATACCAGCCACCACCTCGCCTTCACCATTGCGGGTTACGGCACCGAAGCGGGTAGCATGGCCCAACTGAACCTTTGCCACATCGCCCACCTTGACTGGTGTTCCATCCACCGTCTTCACCGTGATATTGGCAACATCCTCCAGATTCTTCACCACACCGATGCCTCGGATATAATACTGGTTGGAATTCTCCTCAATGTAGCTGCCTCCCGTATTGTCATTGTTGCGCTGCAAGGCTTCAAACACCTCGCTTACGGAGACCCCGCTGGCATTCAGCTGGTCGGTATTGATAGCCACCTCATATTGCTTGACATAGCCGCCCCAACCGCTTACTTCGGCAACGCCCGGGGTTCCGGAAAGCTGTTTGCGCACAATCCAGTCCTGCATGGTTCGGAGCTGGGTGAGCGAGTATTTATGCTCGTATCCCTCCTTGGCACGAATGGTATAGTGGTAGATTTCGCCCAATCCGGTGGCGATAGGTCCCATCTCGGTTTCGGTGTTCTTTGGCAGTTCTTTCTCCAACTGTTCCACTACCTGACTCACCTGCGAACGTGCCCAATAGATATCGGCGGCATCGTCGAAGACAAGCGTGATGACCGAGAGTCCGCTTCTTGAAATGCTACGGCGTTCCTGGATGCGGGGTATATTTGCAAGCGCCATCTCTACAGGAGTGGTTACGTATTGTTCCACCTCCTGAGCTCCCAGCGAAGGAGCCTGAGTGATGACCTGCACCTGATTATCTGTAATGTCCGGGGTGGAATCGAAAGGAAGATGCATCAGTGACCATACCCCCCATATCGCCAGGGCTATAGAGAGTACACCAATCACCAGTTTGTGGCGAATGGAATAAGTAATAAGTTTCTGAAACATAAGCTTTAATCTAAAAATGATTCATTTAAAACATTCATCTGTCAGCTAAAGCTTAATGCGCATGTTCACCATGCTCGCCCGTAAGCGAAGCCAGATAATAAGCGTTCGCAGTTACAATCTTCTTGCCGGCAGCTCCATCCTTGCCCTTCAGCAGATGGTCGCAAAGCTTCACCTCTGTATATTTACCATCCGAAGCGCCTGTGGTCACCTCATGACGGGAGAAGCTGTAGTTACCCTTGCTAGGAGCTCCATTGAGAGCGAAGACATACTGCTTTCCATCTGAGCTCACAATTGCATGGGATGGCAAGGCGAGACACTGCTGGCTACCTGTAGCTATCTTTCCGCTTACATACATACCTGCGAAAAGCTTTCCGCCATGAGTATTGCCTGAAGAAGAATGCAGATAACTCTTCACGCTTGCTGCATCCAGCTTTACGTGAACAGCAACGGCTTTCGAATTATCGTTAAAGTATTGGTTTATGCCATATACCGTGCCTGAAAGCTTTACGCCAGGCTGATTAGTCAGGTTTATGGTCACCCGATTGCCCACCTTGACCTTCGCCAAATCCTTCTCGAAGACATTGAGGTCGCATTCCACTGCCTGGGTGTTTCTAATCTTCATCAGAGGAGTCTGCATATCAGCATAACTTCCCAGACTGGCTGTCATCTCGCTCACGATGCCGGAGATAGGCGCATGCAAAGGGAACGCTGTGGTAAACTTGCCTTTGGATACAGCGGAAGTAGAAATACCCATCTGGCTGAGCTGCCTGCCAATACCCAAAAGATTGGCATGAACCACTTGGTAATCTTTCTGGGTCTGCTGTAAGGTACGCTTCACACCTGCTCCCTGCTTACTGAGCAGAAGTTGGCGCTCCAAATCAGCCTTGGCAAGTTCGCACTCCTTGGCAGCAGAGTAATACTCACGCTGAAGACTTACCACATCTGTATTTTCAACGGTAGCAACAACCTGTCCTTTATGAACAAGCTGTCCTTCTTTCACAAAAATAGATTTCACGATACCGCCCATCAAGGAGGCAACATCACCCATCGCCTGTGCACGCAGTACGAGCGATCCCTTCGCTTCTATGGTAGCATCCATCTCACGCTCCACAGCCTCACCCATCTTCAAATCTACGGTGCTTACCTGCTTGGCAGTCAACGGAATATGATCAAAATCTACTACTTCTTCATGCTCATGCTCCTCGTGTGCATGAACCTCTGAACCGGTCTGTTTCGCAAAGAAAGCGAATCCTACCCAGGCAATCGCCGTAACGGCGACAATCAAAATTATTCTTTTCATGTTTGCTTTTTCCTTTTATTTTATAAATCTACGCTACAATTTCACACTACGAATCTTATCAAAAACCCGTTGGCAAAAGTACACAGAAAATCTTGCAACTCAGTTGCATTCGAATCTTCAAACCGATTTTTGCAACCAAGTGGCAAACTTGTAAAATCATAAAATAGAAGGAGGCCCCCGCCTACTATAGCCAGCCGCCAACCTCTCAACAAGCGGAGAAGCTGCCACATGCTGCCATCTCACTGAAATGAGTGAGAGACGTGGGAAGGTTAAAAGGGAAGAACAGGACAGGGCCATAAGCTGACGGTTCTCATCTACCAGCAACTTGCGGATACCCTTCACCATCTTGGAATTGACAACAAACTGATGCATTTGACGAACGCTACAGTTTTCACGATCGCTATCATTTTCCTGATTATGATGGTCGGTATGTTCATCATTGATGTTGCCATCCTGCTCACATTGCTCCTGAATCATACAGATACGCCCCATGTGGTGATGATGGGTCATCACCGTGGATAGCAAGATGCTCAATGTAGCTATCCATAGACCAAATATGTATAATCTTCTTTTTCTCATTCGCAAATTGGCTACAAAAATACAGAATTTTTGTTATATTACCAAGAAAGAAAGATGATTTTATAGCATTTTTTCTAAAAAAAACTAAAAGGCAAGTACCTATACTCCGATGATTGCCGTGTTTTAAGTAAAATTTAGTATCTTTGCAATCAAAATTAGTACATAAATAAAAATGAAAAAGTTTATTGCAGTTTTACAGTTACTCTTAGTAGTAATGTTGGCTCATGCGCAGATGATGAACCCTGTGAAGTTCTCAACCTCGCTCAAGACCAATGGAACCGCTGTAGCGGAAATCGTGTTTAATGGAAAAATCCAACCGGGATGGCATGTCTATTCTACAGGTTTGGGCGCAGATGGACCTATTTCAGCCACTTTTAACGTAAACAAGCTTGACGGTGTAGAACTCGTAGGCAAGTTGCAGGCTCGTGGCCATGAAATTTCAAAGTTCGACCCTCTCTTTGAGATGAAGTTACGCTTCTTCGAGGGTAGCGCTACTTTCGTACAGAAAGTGAAGTTCACCAAGCCTAACTATCGTATCGATGCTTATTTAGAGTATGGCGCTTGCAGCGACCAGAATTGTCTTCCACCTAGCGAGGCAAGCTTCAAGCATAGTGGTAAATCTCCTGCTGTAGATGGCAAAGATGCTGTCAGCCCTGAAGATGCGAATGCTAACGGAAAGGCTGAAGATCCAGCAGCTATCGCTAAGGCGAAAGCAGACTCTTTGGCTCAGCTTGCCGTAGCAGAGAAAGTAGATAGCACAGCTAATATCGATTCATCATTCTCCGTAGATAGTGATGATGCTAAGGCTTGGTGGAAACCGGTAGTAAAGGAGCTTCAGGCTTTTGGTGGCAACAATGACATTGCCAACCATTCACTCTTCTATATCTTCATTATCGGTTTTGTGGGCGGTTTGCTCGCTCTTGTAATGCCATGTATCTGGCCTATCATTCCGATGACAGTAAGCTTCTTCCTGAAGCGTGCCAAGAATGACAAGAAGAAGGGTATCCGCGATGCGATCACTTATGGTTTGAGTATTGTCATCATATACTTGGCACTCGGTCTCACCGTTACTGCCATCGCAGGTCCTAGTACCCTCAATGCGCTTAGTACAAGTGCGGTATTCAACATCATCCTCTTCTTGCTTCTGGCAGTCTTCGCATTCTCATTCTTCGGATGGTTCGAAATCAAGTTGCCAGACAGTTGGGGAAATGCTGTAGATAACAAGGCTTCCAGCACAACCGGACTCATCAGCATCTTCCTGATGGCGTTCACACTCGTGCTCGTAAGTTTCTCTTGTACCGCTCCTATCATCGGCTTGCTTCTGGTACAGACAGTTACATCGGGTGACTGGTTGGCGCCAACCATTGGTATGTTTGGTTTTGCCCTGGCTCTCGCCTTGCCATTCACCCTCTTTGCACTCTTCCCATCTTGGTTGAAGTCAGCTCCTAAGTCTGGTTCCTGGATGGAGACCATCAAGATTGTGCTTGGTTTCATTGAGCTTGCTTTCTCTTTGAAGTTCTTGTCTGTAGCAGATTTGGCTTATGGCTGGCACATTATGGATCGCGAGGTATTCCTCTCACTCTGGATTGTCATCTTCGGCCTGCTCGGTCTCTACCTGATTGGCAAGTTGAAGTTCCAGGTAGATGCCATCGGCGGTGACCTCAACAAGCCAATGCCAGTAGCTTGCATTATGCTTGGTCTTTGTTCCTTGGCTTTCTCCGTGTATATGATTCCTGGTCTTTGGGGTGCACCTTGCAAGGCAGTAAGTGCTTTTGCCCCACCAGTAAATACCCAGGATTTCAACCTGAATACCAAGGTGGTAGAACCAGCTTATAAGGACTACGAGGAAGGTATGGCAGCAGCAAAGGCAGCAGGCAAGCCTGTACTGATTGACTTTACCGGCTATGGTTGTGTCAACTGCCGTAAGATGGAGGCTTCTGTCTGGACAGACCCTAGTGTTACTGACATTTTGACAAAGGACTACGTACTCATCTCTCTCTATGTAGATGACAAGACTCCATTGTCACAGCCTATGGAGGTGACTTTCAATGGCGAAAAGCGTACATTGAGAACTATCGGTGACAAGTGGAGCTACTTGCAGGCAAGCAAGTTTGGTGCTAATGCCCAGCCATTCTACATTCCTGTGGATAATGAGGGAAATCCTCTGAATGCTGCATTCAGCTTCAAGGAGGATGTCAGTGCTTATCTTGACTTCCTGCATAAGGGTCTTGATAACTATCGTAAGTAATAATTAACTTTTCATAAGGCGGGAGTGGCATGTTATTTGCTATTCCCGCTTTTGTAATTAAAGTATAACACTATTAAAAAAGAGGAATTTATGAACAATAAAGAAGTTCCAGTCCTGCTTTTGACAGGCTATCTGGGCAGTGGTAAGACTACCCTGCTCAACAAGATTTTGGCTAACAAGAAGGGTATCAAATTTGCCGTTATCGTCAACGATATCGGTGAGGTGAATATTGATGCAGCTCTCATAGAGAAAGGTGGTGTGGTAGGTCAGAAGGATGATTCCCTGGTTTCACTCCAGAATGGATGTATTTGCTGCACCTTGAAGATGGACCTTGTAGAACAGCTCAAGGAAATCGTAGATATGAAGCGTTTCGACTATATTGTAATAGAGGCAAGCGGTATCTGCGAGCCTGCACCTATAGCACAGACCATCTGCTCTATCCCATCCCTGGGTCCTCAGTATATCAAGAACGGTATCTTGCGCCTAGACAGCATCGTTACTGTAGTTGATGCACTTCGTATGAAGGACGAGTTTGCCAATGGTTCTGATTTGATGAAGCCAAACCTCGATGAGGAGGATCTCGCTTCTCTCGTAATCCAGCAGATGGAATTCTGTAACATCATCCTTCTCAATAAGGCCGCAGACGTAGAGCCTAAGGAGTTGGAGCACCTGAAGCAGATTATCCGCGCTATCCAGCCTAAGGCAGAGATTTTCGAATGTAACTATGGTGATGTAGATCTCGATCTGATTGTCAATACTCACAAGTTTGACTGGCAGACTGTTGCAACATCAGCAGGCTGGATTCAGGAAATCGAATCTGAACGAAGCGGAGAAGAGGACCATGATGAAGACGATGACGAACACGAGCATCACCATCACGATCACGAGGATCATGAACATGGTCACCACCACCACCATCATCACGATCATGACCATGACCACGAAGGTGGCGAGGTTGAGGAATATGGTATCGGAACCTTCGTATATTATCGCCGCAAGGCATTCGACCTGGGTCTCTTCGATGAGTTTGTTGCAAGAAAATGGCCTCGTGACATTGTTCGTGCCAAGGGTATCTGCTATTTTGCTGATGAACCAGACATGTGCTATGTTTTCGAGCAGGCAGGTCAGCAGAAGACAGTCAAGCAGGCTGGTCAGTGGCTTGCAACAATGCCAGCCGACCAGCTCGCAGAACTGCGCAAGAACAATCCGCAGCTCGAGAAGGAATGGGATGAGAAACTTGGTGACCGTATGATCAAGATTGTATTCATCGGTCAGCACATCAAGGACCAGAAGGATGCTATTATCGCCGAACTTGATAAGACTTTAGCACTCTAAGGGAAGTCGCCCTGTCAGGCAAAAGCATGAAGAGATTTATGTTTTTGTCCTCACAGGGCGTTATATTTTACTTGTAAAACTTAAGAGATAATAGCGCATTTTAACTACCGAAAAGATGAAAAAACCAGAAATTAAAGGAAAAATGCGGGTAAAAATGCAGTTTTTTCTTCGTTTGTACTTTTAATTCGTTTTTTTTTGTTAAATTTGCACCCGATTAATAAATAATTAAGTGAATATACAAAGAAATGAAGACCGATTTTCGACCTGCATATATTAAGGACTTTGAGGCGTGTTGGAACATCATTGACCAGGCTCGTCGCTCTATGATTGCATCAGGACGTCATCAGTGGACTAATGACTATCCTGCTGAGCACGATATAAAAGACGACATCAACAATGGTAATGCATACGTACTTACCGTAGATGGCGAGGTGGCTGTCTATGGTGCAGTAGCACTCAATGGTGAACCACAGTACGATTTTATCGATGGCGACTGGCTCACCACAGGCGATTATTATGTAATACATCGCTTTGCTACGTTGCCTAAATATCAGCGTGAGGGTTTCGCACGTATATTTATTAATAAGGTGAATAGTCTCTGCGAGGTAGAAAAGGTTCCTAGCATCAAGGTAGATACCAATTTCGATAATCTTCCGATGATTAACTTGCTCTCTTCCATGGGCTTCTGCATCTGCGGAAGAATCAACTATGGGAACAGAGGTATGCGCTTTGCTTTTGAAAAGCAAACGATACAGCCACAAATACAATAACGATTTACAGACATTATGGAGGATAAATTAAATAGAATGAGAAGCTTGGTCAATCAACTGAACCAAGCTTCTGATGTTTATTATAACGGCAAAGGGGAAATCCTTACCGATTACGAATGGGATGCGCTGTTCGACCAACTCAAGAAGCTGGAAGAGGAAACCGGCGAAATTCTCCCCGACTCCCCTACCAACAAAGTTTCTGAAGATACGATCGTCGGTCAGAAGGAAGAACACGAGTTCGCTGCTCTCTCTCTGGCAAAGACCAAGAAGGTCAGCGACCTCGTCAAGTGGGCAGAAGATCGCCCTATCTGGATTTCCTGGAAGCTGGATGGCCTCACCTTGGTTGTGACATACGACAATGGCAAACTAACTAAGGTGGTAACTCGTGGTAATGGTCATATTGGCACCAACATTACGCATCTGGCACCAGCTATCAGTGGTATTCCGCAGTCCATCAGCGAAAAGGGACATCTCGTGATTCGTGGCGAGGCTGTCATCTCCTATGCCGACTTCGAGCAGTTTATCATCGAAAGCGAAGGTGATTACGCCAATCCCCGCAATCTTGCATCCGGATCTCTTTCCTTGAAAGATGTAGAAGAAGTAAAGCAGCGCCATATCCAATGGATTCCTTTCACCCTGGTTTATTGCGAACAGGAAATCACATCATGGGGCAAAAGAATGCAGTGGTTGGAAGAACAGGGTTTTCATCCGGTAGAACGCCAGAAGATAGAGCAGCCAACTTCTGATAACATCCAAAAGGAAATTGATGCTTTCACAGCTAAGGTGACCAACAAAAAGAATCCTTTCCCTGTAGATGGTCTCGTCATCTGCTACGATGACACCTCCTATGCAGCTACTGGTTCCGTAACAGGTCATCATGCAACAAGAGCCGGTTACGCCTTCAAATGGCAAGATGAGCACGCTGATACCGAACTCGACCACATCGAATGGTCGTGTGCAGCCAATACCATCACTCCTGTGGCAGTCTTCAAGCCTGTAGAACTGGAAGGCACAACTGTTCAGCGAGCATCTCTCTGCAATGTAAGTGAATGCGAGCGTTTGGGTATCGGAGGCAAGGGAACCCGATTGCAGGTCATCAAGGCCAACAAGATAATTCCGAAGGTAATCAACGTAACAGAATCACTTGGTGTCTTTGAAATTCCTGAAGAGTGTCCTGTCTGCCATGCTGAAGCTATCGTTAGAGAAAGCGAAAGCGGTACGAAAACACTGCATTGTACCAACCCTCAATGTGCGGCGAAGCAGTTGAAGAAGTTCACGAGATTCGTAAGCAAGGAAGGTTTGAACATAGAAGGTATTTCAGAACAGACCATCTGGAAGCTGGTAAACGAAGGCTTGATCAGTGAATATGCAGACTTTTATCATCTTTCCGATCATGCCTATGTCATCTCTTCCTGGGAAGGATTCGGAAAGAAGAGTGTAGGCAATATGCTGGAAAGCATCCGCAAAAGCCGAAATACAGATGGTCGTCATCTGCTCTATGCACTGAACATCCCGCTGTGTGGAGGTGATGTAGCCAAAAAGCTGATTGAACGCTATCCTGTCAAGGAACTGATAGAAACCGCACGGCTCTGTATGTTTGATGATGAGTTTGCCAGCATCGACGGTATCGGTCCTGAAAAAAGCGCCAAATTCATCGCCTGGTTCAAAGATGACAACAACTTCGCTCATGTACAGCATCTGATGAAGGAACTGACCATTACAGAACAGGCTCCTGTAGAGAAAGGTACGCAGTGTGAAGGACTAACCTTCGTTGTAACGGGTGATGTTCATCATTATAAAAACCGCACCGAGCTGAAGGCTTATATCGAAAGCCAAGGTGGCAAGGTGACGGGTAGCGTAAGCAAGAGCACCAACTTCCTCATCAACAACGATGCTGCCTCGCAGAGTTCAAAGAACAAGAAGGCTCATGAACTCAACATCCCTATCATCACGGAAGATGAGTTCGTTGAGAAATTCGGATAAAAAGAAATCCCTTAGACTTCAACAAGCCTAAGGGATTTTTTATACTGTTATTCTTGAATTAGTGTGTTCCGCAATATTGTCCCATAAAGAGGATACCGCCACTCTGACTGTCCTGAATCATATACACAAATGGACGGTCAGCGATGAACTCCACATTTCTTGTCTCCTCAGGTGCCATGGCTGTCAGCATCACGGCAGCTGTTACAGCAGCAGCCTTTGTTCCCTGCTCATTCACCTCTATCTTTGCCTTCTGAAGCATCTTGCTTACAAAGAAATTGCCGTCAGCAAAATGACTGAAGTTCGCTTTGCCTGCCACAAACATAGAAGGAGCACCCAAATCACTGATGATTGCATTCAGAGGCAGTTCCTGCTCGATGGTAAATTTAGGCAACTTGAGATTCACCATACAGTTTTCCATATTCTGGGAAATCTGATTCAGCTTCTCTTCATCCAATCCTTTCATCATTTCCTGGATATTCTTGCCCTCATTTGGCAGAAGTACCAGCATGCGATAGCTGCCATTGCCATAAGGAAGATCTACAGCCTTGAAATCCTTGTTCTCTGCATAGGAGAGCTTCTTTACCTGATGCATCATTTCCACTTTCTGGATATCACGTGTATAGCCACGGAAGTTCTCCAGCTTAGTGTCCTTGGCATTGAACTTGTTCTGCCATGTTCCCTTGAAATAGATGGCATTCATCAAATACGATACTGCATCGGCTGAAACCTGATCAATAATACGGGGAATCATGCCGTTGGTCTTTTCCTTGCACCAGCCATTGATGCGGTCTGTTGACTTGGAAGAGGTGAAATCCAGACTTTCAATACCAGCCAAATAACTATCGCTCACTTTCTGACAGAAATCCTTGTTGAGCTGGAAGTTCTTGTTTACTGCGATATAATTGGCAATATTAACAGTTGTCTGCTTGTCTTGATGATTGGCATTAAGAAGCATCGCCTTATAAAGCTCATTCAAATCGTTGACAGAAACTCCTTCGCAACCGATAGCTTTCAATATCTCCTGCTGCGTGGTTCCATCCGCACCATTTGCCAGCATTCCCATCAGATAAGATACGCTCATAGGTGAAATCACCTTAGACTCCATATCTGTAACCTTATTGAAGAGACGAAGCGCAAATGCATTGTTCTTCTTCACTATATCCTGCTGGGTGTCAGAAAGAACAAGATAGCTATTATCCAAATCCTCTTCATTCTTACCCATTTCGCTGTCCTTGCTTACATTGGAATCACCGTTTATTTTCTTGCTGCTAGCACAAGAAGTCATAGCCATTACAGCCATCATCATCAAGGCTGCCATAGTTATCTTACTGTCATTTCTCTTTTTCATAATCTTTTAATTTTGTTGATAATCTGTCTATGAAATGCAGGTTGCTGCAATTCCTTGCATCGAAATGCTAAAAATTAAGACTCATTAACGGCTTGCTTGCCAGGCATCACGCGCAAATGATATCTGTTACCATCAAAGTCAACTCGCATCAGACTCTGAGGTTTGGTTATCTTGGCTAACTCAAGAGCCACATGCCCCATCGTTCTCCGAAGATTCAGTTCGATACAAGATACAAGCTCTAACTGACCATCCTTTGCTGCAATCATCATATCTACTCCAAATGGCCCGTTATAGTTTTCCTTTAATGCGGGTTCAACTATATCTATAATTTTCTGTCTTGCAGAGAGAAGCGCATCTTCACTGATGTATTTCTTCATCATTTCAATCTTCTCTTCTTCAGAGCAGAGCAAGTTGCCGGTATAGGCATTTTTGACGGTGTCAAAGAGCGAGAGTCCCAGATAGTGAACCTTGCCGTCACGCATCTCGAATTCCATACCAAAATCTTTCACCTTATTATAATAGGGCTCTACGGTCACACCACCCTGCCGGAAGATGATGTTGCTTACCCAGCGTTGGAAAGCCGGATATTCACCATTTGTCCGGAACTCATCGGCAGAAACATATTTCACGCCTCTACCACTGCTGCTCCAAGGAGCCTTGACAACAGCCTTGCCCCACTTCATTACGCATTCCTTAACCAGAGCAAAGTTATCTGCATATACTACGTCCTGCTGCAGATGTTCAGCAGCCCATTGGCGGCTGCTTATCGCGCGTACCTTATCTAATACCTCATCAGTAGGCAGCATGATTTCCGGCAAACCGATACGTTCGAGCTCGCCTTTCAGACTCAAGTCCCATCCCCAAGGATGCACGCAGTCTATAAACTCCGTCTTAAGCAGATGTTCAAGCTGCAGTTTGGTTATAAACTCAACTTTTTCCAACAGGTGCTCTCCAAAATGGCGCACCTTGTCGCGTGCATTGTCTATGTCGTCAACAAGCACCAAGTCACCCTGATCTGCCCACAAGGCAGGTATGAATGCAAGGTCGCTTCGCAACTGTCTTCCTGCATGTGGAGCGGTAAACTGTCGCAAATGAGCGGCCAATGCCAAATCGTGTTCTGGATTGAAGATATGTAGTTTCATACTGCAAAGATACAAATTATTGAGATAAAAACGGCAAAAGAAGGTAAGTTTTACTTAGAAAAGTGCTAAATAATGAAAAAAATGTTAGTTTTTGCTATCTAGAGTTTGCAAATTTAAAATATATTATTACCTTTGCATCGTAAAAAACAAATATGAATCAATATTAAACGCATGGAAGAAGCATTCTTCAGAACACATACATATCTAGTTGAGCATATAGATGCTCCAGTCAGACGAACCTTGATGGATGAGATTGACTGGAACGATCGTATGATTGGCATCAAAGGCACTAGAGGCGTAGGCAAATCTACCTTTCTCCTCCAGTATGCCAAGGAACACTTTGGGCCATACGACCGCAAGTGCCTGTATGTGAACATGAACAACTTCTATTTCCAGAGCAGAGGTATTGCCGATTTTGCAGGTGACTTTGTGAATCAAGGTGGACGAACACTCCTGATAGACCAGGTGTTCAAACAGCAGGACTGGAGCAAGGAACTCCGCAAATGCTACGATTTGTATCCTGAATTGAAGATTGTGTTTACAGGTTCCAGCGTCATGCGCTTGAAGGAAGAGAATCCAGAACTCAATGGCATCGTGAAGAGTTACAATCTCCGTGGCTTCTCATTCAGAGAATATATCAATCTGAAGACGGGCAACGATTTCCAGCCATACGAGCTCGAAGATATTCTCCGCAATCATGAACACATCATCAAGCAGATCCTTCCCAAGGTGAGTCCGATGAAATACTTCAATGATTATCTGCATCATGGCTTCTACCCATTCTTCTTGGAACAGCGTAACTTCACAGAGAATCTACTAAAGACAATGAACATGATGACCGAGGTTGACATCCTCCTCATCAAGCAGATAGAACTGAAGTATCTGCCAAAAATAAAACGCCTGTTCTACGAGTTGGCTGTCGAAGGCGCCAAGGCTCCCAACGTGAGCCAGCTGGCCGAAAGCATCAATACAAGTAGGGCAACCGTGATGAACTACATTAAGTATCTGGCTGATTCCAGACTCATCAACATGATCTATCCAGAGGGGCAGGATTTTCCGAAGAAACCATCCAAGGTGATGATGCATAATACTAACTTGATGTACGCTATCTATCCTATACAGATTGACAAGCAGGAAGTGATGGAAACATTCTTCGTCAATTCACTTTGGAAAGACCACAAAGTTCACCAGGGCGGCAAAGACCACTATTATACAGTGGATGGCAACAGGAAATTCAGAATCTGTGATGCACAAACTCCCAACAAGATGCGTAGTAATCCAGATACCATCTATGCCCGTTACAATACGGAGGTGGGCAAGGACAACAAGATTCCTTTGTGGCTCTTGGGATTCCTATATTAACGAAATTTCGAAAAGAAGAATTAAATACAAAACATTTTTAATATTT
>ULJN01000602.1_pt1 | contig 50081 bp, 68 predicted proteins | sample 1950921 | NCBI WGS metagenome assembly ULJN01 (sample SAMEA4835476, study PRJEB28245) | human gut metagenome | biome: gut microbiome; material: fecal sample | place: Denmark | collected 2008
CAAAGGAAAATGTGACCTTGTAGAGTACGGAGAGGATAATGATGTTAAAATCATTGGCTACGATGACGTAAATATGACGTTAGGACACGTTTACACATCAGAGTGGAATAGTTGTAAGGACGAGCAGAAATAACGTCTTACAGCTCATTTAAATAGCAAAGTTGGGAAAAAGAATATTTATTGAGGAATTGTCAATGATTCCGAGGTATCTTTGAATTAAATTTGCATAGTTTTAATATTTAGAAATATCAGAAAATGAAAATAGTACAGAAGACATATAAGTTTAGGCTTTACCCGAATAAGGAGCAAGAGAAAATACTTGCGAATTATTTTGGTGGTGTCCGTTTTGTCTATAATCATTTTCTCGCCAAGCGCAAGGAACAATATGAGAAGACCAAGAAAAGCTCAAATTTCTATGAGCAAGCAAAGGAACTGACTGCAATGAAGAAGACCGGATCCTATTCGTGGCTAAGAGAAATTAATAGTCAGTCCTTGCAGTATGCCTTGCGCCACTTGGAGACCGCCTACGTGAATTTCTTTAAAGGCAGAACTAAGTTTCCACGATTCCACTCGAAGAAACATGGTGGTAGCTTTGCCGTTCCTCAACATTTCAAGGTTGAGGGAAACAGGATATTCATCCCGAAGTTCAAAGATGGTATCAAGTTCGCCAAGAGCCAAAATGTAAAGGGCGAATTAAGAAACATGACGGTATCTGTTACACCAAGCGGAAAGTATTACGTTTGCATCATGGCACAGGTTGAGGTCGAAGACTTGGAGAAAACCAATCTGAGTGTCGGCATTGACTTGGGTTTGAAGGATTTCGTGATAACTTCCGATGGTGACAGATACACATCAAATAAATTCATTAAGAAATATTCAAAGAAGCTTGCTTCGATGCAGAAGCACCTTTCTCGTAAGAAGAAGGGAAGTGGCTCATGGAACAAGCAGCGCATCAAGGTAGCAAGATTGCATGAGAAAATCATGTCTTGTCGAAAAGACAAGCTGCAAAAGGTTTCCGCTGACCTCATCCGCAAGTATGATGTGATTTGTTGCGAGGACTTGAATGTGAAGGGGTTGTTAAGAAATCATCATCTTGCTAAGTCCATTACGGATGCTAGTTGGAGTACATTCGTTACTATGTTGGAGTACAAGGCGAAGTGGTATGGCAAAACCATATTCAAAATTGGTAGGTTCTATCCATCATCAAAGACATGCCATTGTTGTGGATATATCAAAGAAGATTTATCATTGTCAGACCGCTACTATACATGCCCAAATTGCGGTAAGTTAATAGACCGCGACCTGAATGCAGCGAAGAATATACTTAGTGAAGGTTTAAGAAATATATCGGCAGGAACTGTCGATTACACCGATGGAGAGGGCGTAAGACTTGTTTACAAGCATTCCTTGATGAAGTCGGAATCCCATAATTCTTCAATTTGTGGGTAGTTCAAATTAGTTAAGGTTTAGTTAGATTTATGTTGATTAAAAAGGGCAAGTTCAGTTGTGAAACCGAGCTTGCCCTAATTCATAAATACCGATATTGTTAAACTAAATATTCTTTTGGCACATAGTCTTCTAATCTGTATTGCATCATCCTTTCATATACCTTTTCATCAATATTTCCCCTCCAACGTTCGGCGATGCTTTGTATTACAAGTCTTTTAGTTTCTTTATAAATTTCAAAAGCTACCTTTATGTTGTCCGTAAAACAAAGATATTTATCTTTTCCATTATGATTTATTCTTGCAGCATATTTACCCATGTGTTTTATATATATAACTCCAATAGGCAAATCTCTTTTCTTTCGCTTGTAAGAGAACTGCGTATTAATTTCGTTTGGCACAAGACAACATGTTTCAGGTGAATATATTTTATTTCCAGGAACAAGAATATCTTTATCTAGGTAATACCCTTTACGATAATTCGTTCTAAACCATTGAAAGAAATTACTAAAGCTATGCCATTCGTCACAAACAGTACAACCTACACAACTTGGCTGCATTGATTGCACATAAGACGAGTAGCACCTACCTAGCATTGTTCTCCATTGTGTGTATGCTTCTGTAATAATAGGGTCACTATCCATTGGAAGATAGTAATCGTATCGACCTACACCGAATACCCCTCTTCTCCTTTTCTTTTCCCAACACAAAGGGCATCCGTCACCACGTAAATGTGCGTTTGGTGTAATCGCAAATACACCATGCTCTTGGCATATAAGCTCTACCTTTGTCTTGTTGTTTTTGTACACAGCAAGCGAATAATCATATCTGTTTCCGTGAATATTCCTTGCCTTTTTAACAAACTCTTCTATAGTCATTCTTTTAGTTCCTCCACACATAGGGCATCCTTGATGCTTCATTCCTATGTGCATATTTGGAGTTTGCCAAAATGAACCATGAATAGGGCATATAATCTCAACTTTCGTGTTGCTATTAATGTAGCGTACATGGGAATAATCGTATTTATCCCCATGTATGCTAACTGCCTTGTTTACAAAATCTTTAGTCGTATATTTCATACTGCAAAGATACAAAATAAATGCAGAAGAAACAATAAATACAACGTTAAAGATACTTAATTCATAAAAACTTTAAGACCTCTACCGCCTTGGCTGTGTCCAGTCTTCATTACAGATGCCCAATTATCGCAAATTTGGTGCAAATAACCACTTTGCTGTTCCATAAGAGTTATCATTTGGTTGCTTGAACCTCCACTTATGGCTTGCGACACAACATTTCCGAGTCGTTCTTCTAATAATGTGCGAATAGCTCTAACGTCTTGTTGTTGTTGAGCTATATACCATCTACATGAATTGAGTATCGACTCCAATGCCTGTGCGGTTGATTCTGTAACGGACTGAATACCTTGCTGTAAAGCAGAGATATTTGAACTGCCAGCAGGTTTGACGTTGAGAACATCCATCAAGTTCTTTGCATACTCATTGAATAATGCAAGATTCTTGTCTTTCAGCTCCTTGATACCTTCAAGTTCTTTCTTGGTAACGTCAAGACCATTGTTTCCACCTTCGCTGCCCTCAGATACCGCTTTGTCGAATGCTTCAAGGATAGGCTGAATGTATTTTGAAGTAGCTCTATTCATTAACTGCTTGGTGAGCATTGTATTGAAATACTCGTCAAACTTATTGTTGAGTGCTTCGAGTGCATCACTACCTTCATTGAAAGCATCTACCCACGCTTCCGAGAAAGCTTCAGCAGCAGATTTATAGTTAGACTGAGAACCGAAACCGCCAAGTGCTTCCGTCATAGACTCACCTAATTCTTTGATTGTAGAGTTCAAATCATCAATTTGCTGTTCCCATTCTTGAATCTTACCTTCATCGGGCTTCTTGCGACCGCGCTCTGCATTAATCATTGCTTGGTACGCCTTCTGCTGTTTTTTAAGTGCATCGACCGATTTTTGGTTGTATTCGTAGAGCTTTTGCGTATCAAAGGCATCGTCCATACTCTTTTTAAGCTTTTCGTAAGCGTGTTGCAAGGAATTTACAGCGCGTTCTTGGCGTGCAATTTCCTTATCAATCTTTCCTTCGTTGCTAAAGAGTTTAGCTACGCCTGTAAGCGCGCCCATTGCGCCAGATACGACACCTGCATAGTTTCCGCTATAGTACGAACCGACCGCCTGACCGATGCTGCTGACAATATCCAGAGTGTTCTCCAAATTTGCATCAGAACCGCTAAGTGCTTCAAACAGAGCATTAAACGAGTTAGCCATTGTAGAAACTACATCTGTAATATCCGTCACGGATTTTGAGAACTTTGACTTTGCCTGCTCTTCCTCAGTCATAATCGTTCCGAGCTTTGCAATCTGCTCATCGGTGAGGTTTAACTGAGATTTTAAAGAGTCGCGAATGCTTTTGTTAGTTGCCAACTTCAACTTTAAGGCTGAAACAACGCTTTCGTCCGCACCCTTAATCTTTGCTAGTTCATTATACTCATGTTCCAAAGACTCAACATAGGCATTTTGGTTCTGCAATTTGCTCGTCAAATCTGCTCTAAGTCCGTTAAGCTCTACATACTTTTCTACGCCGCCCGACTTTTTTAAGTCTTTACCAGCCTTAATCATTTCTTTAAGTCCGCTAGTGAAAGCCTTGAAAGGATTGCGTGAATTGCGAACTTCATTGACCTTATTAATCTGTTCCGCAATAGTCTTCAACTCTGTTGGGTCTAGGTCTCTAAGCTCTGTACGCAACTGTTGCAGTCTTTCTGCCATCGCATCAAGTGCCTTAGAAGAAACTTGGTCTAGATTATCAAACAGACGAACATACATGTCGCTATTTTTAAAATCTTTCCAAGTATTTTCGCCAGTCTTCTTTTTGTAGTCCAAGTCAATATTATCAAGTAATTTCTTCTGAGTTTCAGGGTCAGAGAAATTCTTCATTATTGCTATTCTATCCGCGATATATTTTCTATCAAGCTGCAACTGGTCTGACAGGCGTTGCTTATACTCTTTGAAGAGTTTTTGAGCAGTATCAGTCGTGTCTTGCTCGATTTTCTGATTGAGCTTTTGTGTCTGATTGAGATATTCTTTTTCGACATCACTTCCAGAGAACTTTTTCCTTATGACTTCTGCGGTATTCTCCAAATCAGAGTTGTATTGCTGAATAACCTTATCGCCCCATTTTGTGAAATCTTTACCATAATGAGTTTCGTAGTCTTTGATGATATACTTATTAAACTCATTATTTATGTCTTCCTGTACTTCATCAAACGACTTCGTGAGGTCTCCAAACATAGACTTAATAAGCTCATCAGACATACCCTCATCTTTCAGTTTTTTATACAAGTCCATCTGAGAGAATGCATCATTGACATTTCTAGATATATCATCCTTTAATTTGTTGTATTCCTTCTCGGAAACTTTCAAATCAATGTCTGCCGAAATGCGGAATGCGTTACCTCGCTTTGTCAATTCCTTGTACTGAGAACCAATCTCACGAATGCGTTTTGCCACAGATGCATCGTCTGGCAGAATATCAGAAGCTTTCCATCCTACATTTTGCGCAGCCTCTTTAAAATACTTACGAGTAGCAGATAATGCGGTCTCTTTTGATTCCGTCTTAATCAACTCGTTGTATTTAGAGTTCATATCCTTTAACAGAGAAATGCGCTCTTGCAAGATGTCTCTTTGTGCCTTATCTTGTTTGATTCTATTTTTTTTAGCATCAACTTCGAAAGGGTTAACACCCAAAGCTAACGCTTGCTGAGTCGCGGCTTTCTTCAATTCCCTAACCTTGGCTCTCACCTTGGCTACAGAAATTACCATTTGATTTGCTCCAATTTCACCAGCCTTGAATATCTTTCGGATAGTATCATCAACTGTTATTGTAGGCGAGTTTTTGCCAACAGCAGCGAGTCTCTTTTCAACTTCTTTCCAAGATTTTGCAGCCTTTGCTGCTTGGTCTCCTTTCCCAAGGAAGCCTTCAAAAGCCTTATCGTCATCAATTTCTTTGACAACGAGGCTAATACCATACTTTTTCTTTGCAAAGAAATCATTAATATAATCATCAACCCAAGATACTTGCTTCTCCATATTGGCTCTATCAATATACACATTGATTCCAAAGTGTCTATAAGCAAGGTCTCTCTCGTATTGACTCCAATCGCGCTCGGCTGCAATTCTGTCAATTACGCCCTGTATCTTTATAGGGTTATTGCTATATTTTTTTCTAAGGTCTCCAAATACTGCATCAAATTCGCTGTTCAATTCTTGCGCCTTATCTTGCACGCTGTTCATTGCACGGATAAGGTCATTGAAATCTGCTTGCGAAGTACCAATGAAAGATGGCATTTTATAGTCACTGCCGCCTTGTGCTATGTTGATTTTCTTTATCAACTCATACATACGTGTCATATAGTCAATGTTGGATTCGTTATCCTTTTGACCTGCACGTATCTCATCAAAGTATTTCTTCGTGGTCGAAGTGGCTTGTTTGTAGTTCGCGTTAATGTTTGCTACAACTCTCTCCATTTGTGAAGACTTTGCGAGAGCATCAATCACGGCATCCTTGTAATCGTCCGCATCATCATCAAGTCCATCAGTAAACCAAGTGTTTTTTGCATCATTCTTGGCGTAATTTCTTCTGATAACCTCAATGCTATCAATGAAATCTTTATACTCTTTTTCAACCTTACTGAAAGTAGCGTTAAGTTGGTTTGCATCGAGACTATCTACATTGATTTTAAAAGTCAGTCCGTCTTTTGATGCGGCATCAATAAGCTTTTGTAACGTTGTACGTCTATCTTCGACATTCTTTTCTAAATCCTTTCCTTCTAATTTGCCATTTGCATTTGTGGCTGCATTTGCTAGGTCGTTGTACGTTCCAGCCAAAGCACCTATTGCACCCTTTGCCTTTATGGTTTCTTCTTCGGCTTTACGTACATTCTCGTTGTACTTGGAAATCTTATCATAAACAGTAGTTATTACTTCTGCTACAGCGTAAATTGCAAGACCTACGCCTATACCTGATAATGAACTTTTAACGAGACCGCCAAAATCTTTGAGAGCTTTTTTCATTCCATTCAAGGAGTTTACGAAAAGAGCCTTGTATCTCACGATACCTGTACCAGATGCTTGCGAAAAAGCTTGTCCGAGACTAGTCTTTGCAAACATAGAGTTAGCCTTTAGAGTAATAAGAATAGGTATAAGAGCTTTTCCTATCTCTGCAAGAGCCTTCCAATTATTAAGCATAGAAGTACTCCAGCTTACCATTCCCTTCATTGTGCCCTCGTTAGCCTTGCCAATATCATTAAGCATCACATCGAAAGCATCCTTCAAGTTGGAAATCTTACCTTGGAGAGTTTCAGCCTGAATCTCTTGCATATTGTAGAATGTTCCACCCTTATCGGTCATGCGTTGGAATATCGCCTCGACATCCTCAAATGTGACCTTACGCTTGGAAATCATATCAACAATCTGCGCGGTCGTGTACGCTTCTCCCTTAACTTCCTTGAAGTATTGTTGCAGCTCGCCATACATATTAATACCAGCCTCGGTAAACTGACGAACCTCAGAACCGCGAAGGTATGCAGCAGCCTTGACTTGTCCGTATGCAAGGATAAGTCTTCCCATATCAACGCCAAGACCTGCTGAGACATCGGCAAGTCGCTTGGTTGTATCATAAAGTTTATCAGACTCAATTCGGTAAGCGGAAAGTTGTCGTGTGTAATCCACCAAGTCCTTGATACGGAAAGGTGATTTAACGGCAAGTTCTACTGTTTTGTTGAAAATCTCGTCTGCCTTTGGCTTGTTCTGCAAGATAGCTTCGAGTGAACGCTCTGAAAGTTCAAACTGACCTCTGACTGATGCAATCTGCTCGACAAAATTCTTGACAGAACCCACTGAGAATGCAAATGCCATACGCTGTGCCCAACGTGACATATATCCAGCCATATATGATGTTTGTTCGGTCAACGCGCGAGAATTAACACCAGCCTCTTTCAAGTTTTTGTTATGTTGCTCAATTGCAGCATTGAGAATATCCAATTTTCGCTTATAATCAGCATCGGTTTGAGACAACTTCATACGAGCCTCTTTCAGATATTCTATAGCGCGTACTTGGCGGTTGAGCGTATTTGCAGTAGCAGAGAAATCGAGCGCACCTTGATAGGTGGTATTTGTCTTATTGTTTCTTGTCTGATAGTCTTTTGCCCTATCAGCGTATGCTTTTCTCTGTTTGTTGTTGTATGATTGCTCCGCACTCACCATCTTATCGAGAGCCTTCTGAAAAGCAACAGCACGTTCATTATACATCTGCTGCTGGTATCTCAACTCATCCTGTAATGCCTTCTTTCGCTTAATAAGTGCATCTTGGTCTGCCTTGGTGAGATTTTGTGTTGTATCTCGCAACATACTTTCAATAGAACCAATTTCTTGCTTTAACTCAGCAATATTCATACCGCTAGCACCCTTTGCAGATTCCTGTAATCTCTGAAATGCAAGTGCAGCTTGCATAATACCACTAGTGCCAGAACCATTCATCTTAGATAGCTGTGCTACCATATTTTGAATGTTCTGTGCTGCTGACGTAATGTTATTGTTCATGTTACCTGCACTCGCACCTACGTTTGAGATACCACTGCTTGCATTTGAAGCAGATGCGTTGATTGTTGCGAGTTTTGCTATAACTTGGTCTAAAGAATTAAGGAATGGCTTAGTACCAACAGACATATCCTTGAAAGATTGTGTTACACTAGACGCGGTATTTTTAGCCGTATCTTGTATGTCTTTCAATTTTTTGTCTGCTTGTTCTATAGCATCTAACGCACTTTTAGGAATGGTTAGAGCTGCTCCTAATGATGAATCTGCCATAATTCAAAAGTTTAAGAGTTTATAAAATAGGTATTCCAAGGTCATTGAGATTTCGTAAATCCTCTGCACCATTGATTACCTTTGCATTCTTTAATTTGTCGTTCTTCTGATTATTGCCTTTATCTGACGATATATACTCTATATGAGTAAAATCCATAGACGCAAGGCGAATCTGCGGAACGGTCATTCTCCACTTATATTCTTCTTGCGAGCACCATGTGTTGGCACGTAAGAAATCTATCATTTGTCCGTATTCTGTTCGTGACGGGATAATTCGGCTGCTTGTTTCTTCCTCATCAGAGCTTGATTGCGGACGGTCTGAATCACATTGGTACTCGCGAAGAAAAAATCCACATCTAGCAAATTGAGAATCTCAACGAGTAATGTTGCCCAATCCTTGATGTCATAGTCTCCCCAAAGCAACTGGTCGTAAACTTGTTGGTATTCCTCAGAATCAATGCGTTTCTTGTCATTGAGCAAGGATAGTGTAATTACTCTTGCCACAGATGGAATGTTGATAGCAAACTCCTTGATAACATCACCCATTGATAAGTTTTCGCCCTTGACAATCTTGCAAGCCTCCTCTGCTATCATCCATTGAGTGCCGGGCTTCAATGCTCTTATCTCCCACTCTGTACCTTGTAGTTTTACAATTGTAGGAGAATCATTCATAATTTGCGCAAGACGTTCCATTGCAGCATCAGACAAAGGAGAACTAGGTAACACCTTATTCTCGTCTTCTACAGCTTGTTTCTTAGCCTTATTCGGGTCTTTTTGTGCTCTATATACTTTTCCCATATATATGAATTACTTTCTAATCACACTTACTGTTCCATTATACTTCTTGGATAGGTTTTGCAGCTTTTGAAACGACATAGAAATGACTCTGTAAGATTGTTTCAGATTACCACCGCCATCTTCCAATATCTTAGCGTATGGCATAGTCGCAACGACAGCCAAATCAATTACTCCACTAGGGGAATAATCGTTTTTGAGATATTCGTTTATCGCCTCACGACCTTTAATTTCTTCTCCATACCAATTCTTGCCTTTGGATGCTTTTGGCGAGGATGATAAGTAACCTATCTTTTCAAGCTTGCCTTCGACATAAATGCCATATCCGTAAGAATCATATAGGTTGTATGTTCGATGTGTGTACGTAATCTCTTGAATACATTCTCTTAACACATTCTTTGCATCCTTGTCTAATTCCTTCGTAATAAGCTTTAATGCTTTTTTGTATAATGTTACAGCCATAAATGATAAAACTTAAAAAGGAGCGGACAGCATTAAAGCCGCCGCCCCTTGTATATAGTCGAGAATTGTTGAAGAATCTGCATTATACACTAGCAGTTGGCAATGTGTATGCAGGGTCAATGTAGAATGGTGTCTTGCGAGTTACACCGCCATCTTTAACCTCAACCAACTGACCTGTGCCAGCAAGTGCAACCTTTGCCAAGTTAGAGTTCAGAGACTCGATAGTTGTCTTGGAATTGAGCTGCAATTTAGGCAGAATCAATGCTGTGTGTGTAGTGCCGTCTGCGTTGTCGAAGACAACAGCGACCTCTGCATACATCAGCTTGTAACCAGATGGAGCGTAAATCTTACCATCAGTACCCTTTGTAAAGCCGCACAATGCAGTCAATACAGGAGCTTGAGTATCTGCAACCTCGGCAGCAAACTGATACTTACCAGTTGTCACGATAGACATGATAGGAGTATCAGAAGTCTCGCGCTCAATATCGGTAGTATCGTTATCGTCCTGAGAGATAGATGTGGTGTCGCGAACAACATCGTCCAAATCGTAATAATCGTCACCAGCCGCATCGCCATTGAACGGACGAACAATAATGTGTGAAGGCTTAGAGAGCTTGATTGCACCTGCGCCTGTACTTGTAACTTTCGTTGCCATATTGTTATGAGTTTAAATTGTTATCCTAAATAAATGAAATAATTAACGTACAATAACCGAAACAGAAATAATCTGAAAATGGAACTGACGGTTTGAATCATATCCGCTATCTCTGTATAATACACTAATTGTATAGTTTGCGTCTCTTGATTCATCAATGATTTTGTCAAGAATACCTTCCATCTTGTCAAGTAACTTTACATTCTTTCTCAGTGGAGTTCCCTTTGGTCTTGCATAGAGATAAATGTTAGCATAGCCAGAAGAATAACCGCCATAATCTCTTTGCTGACCTACGTCCACATTGACAAAATCATCCCAGTTCTTACTAGTTGTAGGTGGTAATTCCCCAACAAATATATTGTCTGAGATTTTCCCCTTAGTAAGAAGCATCGAAAAGAAATTCTCAATTCGAGACAATCTGCGATTAATCCTCTGTGCCATACCTTGTTATCCTAAATACATTTTACCTTATGAAAAAACTAAATATCAGTACCCTTGATGTAAGCTACACATCCGTGCATCTGTGTCGGATAAACGCCAATAACCATTCCGTCAACGTCCATTCCGTACATTTTTCCACGGAAACGAATGCCAGCATTCAAACCTTCAGGAATATATTCTTCATCTTTTCCGTCTTCTCCATCTTTCGTTGGCATCGGAAAATAGATTGTATATCCTAGCGTAACAACACCCGAATTAAAGAGTTTGTTGGTTTCCTGAATATCGCAATCAGTTTCAAAAATGATAGTTTCTACATTTTCTGTTTCTGACTCACCTGCACTAGTATCAGTATCGCCTAACATATCCCCATCGCTTCCGATAAGGTCACCATCTTCTTTCGGCTTTTGTTCCGAGCGGTAGAACACGCCATGATAGGCATATTCTTCCAAAGCATTTCTGTCAGTGTACATAGCTTACCAATCTGTTTCTTTAATCCATTTAACCTCTCCATCGGTTTCATTGAGAGCTTCAAGTTTTTCATCCTCTCCATACTTCTTGTAAAGTCTTTTGAGTTCTGATTTGATACTCAGCAATGCAGCCGATGTAATGGTCTGAGCACCTACCGTAAGAGTATATGCGCCATGTTGGTTTGTGGTCGATGCTGTCTGATAGACACCGAATACAATCTTTTCCAAGAGTGCAATCTTACATCTGTCTTTCTGTTCTTCTGTCAAGTCCAAATAAGACTCAACATCAGAAACGCCGCAATCCAAAGCGACATTGTTTAATGCTGACTTGTCGAAGACAAAGTTAGTCATGCCGCTCAGATAGTCCAATATGTCAAACTTCGATGCTGCCATTGAGAGATAAATGAATTAGATGTTATTGTATATTGTGAGTGAACCACCATTAATTACCTACTGTTGAGGTATCAATGATTACGTGGTTCATAAAGTCGAGAAGTGCAGGGCAAGCCGACATCATGACCTTAGTCTGCCACTCGCGGAACTGACCGTTATCCATTGCGTAGTTTCCTACGGTAACGAGTCCGTCAGCGATTGAAGCCCAAGAAACATCAATGTTCTTTGCGCCATACTTCTGTTGAAGTGTCTGGTCGTAGATAGGAGTCCACTTGAACTCAACGCTATCACCAGTAGGGCAAAGTACAACAATCTTATCATCCCAACCTTGCACGAACGTGTCAGTTGTAACAGTCTTGTTGCGCTCCTTCTCAACGACAATCTCGATAGGAGAAAGACCTGTCATGTCGGAAAGTGATTTCTTGAAGTCCTCGTCCAAAATCTGCATGTTAGCAGTATATGCGCGGTCGTGAGCCTTGCACCAGTTGATATACCACTCCTTAACCTCCTTGTTCTGCAAGAATACATCACGGTACATCTTGCGAGTCATCTTCCATACGAGAGAAATCTCAGTACCGCCACGCTCATCGCGATAATCGTCTTCAATCTTTCTCATCTGTGAGATAAGGTTGCAGTCTGGGTCAGTCCAAGCCTTTGCGCCAGCCTTCTTGCGGTTCTCTGTTGGGAATGGCTCAACCTTCTGCAAGAACTGCTGCAAACCTTCACCCTTGCCCTTCCAACTCATCTTTGCAGTTGTCATAATCTGTGCTGTCAGGTTAGAGAGTGTTGCCTCTGCTGAGTTCTTACCTACCTGAACAACATCGCACACCCAAGCAGCCATAAGGTCTGCATCGTTGCCGAACTGTTCAAAAAGTTTCTCTTTGTACTCGCGTTGTCTTGCGTTTTCAGACCACTTGTAACCGATGAAGTCTGGAATTGTACCTGTGTATATCTCCAAACCCTCGTTATCCATTTCTGGAGCATCACCAAGTGGAGCGCGAAGGTGCATCAAAGGAGCTGCCTCTGCCTTGCGAGACTTGATGCTGAATGAAGCCACGCCATCGTAGTCTGTAGGTGTAGGCATAGAAGCTCTACGACCTTGTGTGAGATACCAGCCATAGTTGGTATAGAGCAACCCCTTGGTATTCAAGAAGGTTCTCAGAAAGTTGATGTTATCCTTAGAAGAGAACAACTTGGCGTATCTCGAATTGTTAAAATCAAATTGTTGCATATCCTGAATACTTAAATTAATGATATGTTATCCTATTGTTATCCTATTGAAGTAGAGCGGTTAGAACCCGAACCATCCGTTCTCTGTTCTTGTGTTCATCGCAAGTACGGCTGGTGGAAGCTTGTTGCACTTTGCCAAGTTCAAGATTACTCTTGAATCCTTAATCAATGCTGGAGTATAAGAGTACTGAGCACCCTCACCTTCCTCAACATTGGTTGATAAGTTAGGGTCATAGAAGAAGTCGTTGTCGCGGTCGAAGTAAGTGTTAGGATTTGTAACCATAGGAGCTACGGTTGCACCTGCCTTTTCTGCCTCTACGAGAATATCGCCAACCTTCAATGCAACTGCAAGAGTCGCTGAAAGAGTGAGCTTCCAAACATCCTTGCCACCTTCGGTTGTTTTCTCTACAGCTGTAATGGTAACACCCAAAGACTTCTTTGTAAAGTCTGACTGTGCCACCATTATATTATCACCTGCAAAAGGAATGTGATGATAGCCATCATTGACAACCAAAATGTCGGTATCAGTGTTTGTAGCCGCCTTTGCCAACTCGTAATACTTCAAAATCTTGACGGTCTGACCGCCATTCTTGCCGTAAGTGTCTGGGTCATACTCGCAAAAATCACCTGCGTAAGCCTTAGCGCGACCCTTGAACGGATTTGTGATAACACCACCAAAAGGAGGGTAAACGAATGCGTCCTTGTTGCCGCTTACGAGGTTAATGAAAACGCTTCTATGACCGCCAATCTTACCATGTGCTTGGATGAGTGTACGACCGCCAAAGTGACCGCCATATCCATGCTTCAAATAGAAATCATCTGCTGCTGCCATAATTTGTAAATTTGTTTAATAGTGAATGAATAATGTTATTCGCCTGCGTCAGGGTTCACGATACCCACAACATCAGAGAAATCGTCAGCCTTGCCATTGTCACCACCGCCAGCACTACCTGGAGTGTTGTTGTTTGGCTTTGAATGAGAGAGATTGTAAAACTCTTCCGCATCCGTAAATTCCTGCTCGATGTCCGAGTCCTTAGTGAGGTTCAACTTGTTCATGTATTTTTCAATCCACTTACTATCGTTGATACCTTTCTCCTTGAACTTTGCGAGAAGTTCACTACGTTTCTGTGATACAAGCTTAGATGCTTCGTATTCTGCATCCTTCTTCTCTAGAGCTTCCAAGCGTTCCAAAAGCTTCTTTTCTACAGCCGAAGGCTCTTTGTCATCGTCCTTTGGATTTGGCTTAATGTCGGGATGCTCATCGTTCCATTTCTTGATGAAGTCGGCATTGTCCTTCTCGTAGTTGCCGTTAAGGGAAACATACTGCGGCAAAATCTTCTTCACCAAATCATCTAACTCTGTATCTTCACCAACTAAGAGGTCAAAGTGGGAATCACTCAAACTCTTGATTGTCTTTTCACTGATGGAAAGGTGTTTTCCGTTTGCAGTGAGTTTTGCTTTTAGGGTGTCTAAAAGTTGTTGTTTTGTAAACTTCATATTACTAATTTTTAAAATTCTGCTGCAAAGATAATTAAATAATGTGGTGATTTTTAGGTTTTTAGAAACTCTATTTGTTACGTAACCAATATAGAATTAATTTCACTCTATTATATATTATAAATTAGGTATCTTTGCAGCATGAACACGAATAAAGATATAGAAATCAGTCCACAAGAGGGATTCCAAATGTCCTTTGCAAGTAGCAACGTTGACGTTGTTTTTGGTGGCGGAAATCTCGGAGGAGGCAAATCGTATGGTCTTGTACTTGCGATGGCAGAGCCGTTAATGACCGACCCAGATTTTCGTGCAATGATTTCACGCCGTTCACTTGGTAATCAAAAAGCAGGTGGAGGATTCGTAGAAAAGTTTAAACAGATATTCGGAGCTGATTATGTGAAAATCAGAGAGAGCGAGAATCCGCGCGTTACATTTCCGAATGGAACGTTTGTCGATTTGACGTATCTTGACGATTCCAATATGGATAAGTTGAGAGAGCGCGCGAAAGGATGGGAGTACGATTTGATTGCGATTGACGAGTTGACGGAGATGACTTGGGAAGTTTTCTCATACGTTATGACTCGAAACAGAGGTCAGAGCAAGACGTTTACTGGTAAGTTCTTTGCAACACTTAACCCGAAGCGTAGCCACTGGACGAGAATATTTCTTGATTGGTATATTGGACCAGATGGTTTTATTATCCCAGAGCGTGATGGTGTAGTCAGATACTTCTATTGCGGCGCAGATTCGACTGTTAAGGATGTTGTTTGGGGGATGTCTAAGCGAGAAGTCTATGAGAAATGTAAAATAGATATAGACAGAAAGCTTAAAACAATTGGCGGCAACTTTGGATACGAAGTAATGATTAAGAGCTTTGTTTTCTATCAAGGTAAACTTGGTTCAAACAAGAAGATGCTTGAAAACAACCCTGGTTATTTAGGTTCTGTAGCTGCATCTGGCGGTAAAATGGCACAAGCTCTTATGGAGGGTAACTTCAATGTTGACCCAGAAGAAGAAGAGGATATTCCGATTCCTAGCCAAGCGGCACGAGATTGCTTCGTAAAAGACCCAGCCGTAAATGGTGACAAATGGATAACAATCGACTTGGCAGATTTCGGAAAGGATAATACTCTGATGTTGTCGTGGAATGGATTCCATATTGTCAATTACGAAATCGTTATGCATTCAACACCGCGAATCAATGCTGAAAGAGCTAGGCTGTTTGCGGCTAACGAGGGAGTAGCAGAGAGCCATATTATCTATGATGCCACGGCAGGTAGGTATTTCAATGACTATATACCCGATGCTATCCCTTATATATCAGCAGCAAAGGCAATGGGAATTTATTATTTGTCTGCTATGACAATAAAAGACCTATGCTACTTGCGACTGAGCTACATGATTAAGCGAGGACAGCTTACATTCTCTGATAAGGTTGCAAATGCGGTTTATACGCATCAAAACCTCAAATACAGAGTTTCCATACAGAATGAGTTCATGGAAGAATGCGCGGTAGTTCGCTTTGACAAGATGCCGAGCGGAAAGAAGAAGTTGCAGAGCAAGAAGGAAATGAACAGAAATCTTGGAAAAGACCGTTCTATGGACTTGCTCGACCCTTGCGCAATGAGAATGTACCCATGTTTGAATATGGAGTATGGTAGCGAGCTACAGGAAGGATTCAGACTTGCAGAGAAAGAAGTAGAAGAAAAGAATCCTAATGCTCAGAGTATTTATGATGATACGTTGTACTATTAATTTTAGAATATATGCTGAAAAAAGAAAATATAAAAATGATTCTTGAATCCGTGCGGATTGACTGGGATAAATGCGATGAGAAAGACATTGCGTTTGCTATCCTATGTGACGCATTGGAAGATAAGACTTTGGCATATCGTCTTGCTTATCGTAAGAGTGAAAAGGATGCAGCGAAATTCTACGAAACTCCACGATTCAAGAAACTGCTAGATGTTCTAGAACCTTTCGGTATCGGCAATGTTAATAACAACGCTATTACCAAAGAAGAGAACAAAAACGAGCTTCTCAAAATGCTTGACAAGATAGACCAAGCTCTTAGTAACGGAAATCTTGAACCGAAGGACGCATTGAAGATGCAGACTGATATACGTGTAAAGCTGAATGACAAATTTGAAATGGAAGAGTCACAGAAGCAGAAACGAATCATCGTAGTACCAAGCAAGCATGATATTGTTTGCCCTAATACAAATAGAGAATGTAACTACTGGCCTTCAAGAAAGGCTTGTTGCAGACACTTCGGTTTTATTGACCCACAAGAGAATAACGATTCACAAAATAACAACGATGTTGAACCATCATTAAACGACAATAACGATGAGTAGAAAGAGACAAGACATAATCAATGATTTTTTGGAGAATCCTCAGAAATTGCTTCTGAAAAAGCCGTTTTTGAGGGGTTCGCGCTCTATTACCATCAATGATTCTTCTGATGGCTCGGATATTAAGACAAACTTCCGTAAAGAGGCACAGCTCCCAAATATCAGCAAGATAGTTGTTAGCCAAGAGCGTTTTGCAAAGGAATTAGACCCTTATTCTCACAGGGTATTGTTTGATACGAACTTACCTTCTATATGCTGCAAGCTTGATGATGGCAGTTATTGCGAGATTGAGTTTAAGAAGTTTGGCATTCCTATGCAACAGCGTATTGTTGACAAGAAGGCTCTTTGTTTAGGTGGTAATAAACGTAATCATATCTTGCATGACAGCAATCCGACTGATAAGCTCAAAAAGAACTTTGCCGATTTCAAGTGGCATTGGAAAGAGACAAATCAGGATGGTATCGAAATGCAAGCTATACGTATTCAGCAGAGTTATGGTGATGTGGGCTTACTCGTTTACATGAATGAGGATAACGAAGTAAAAAGTAGGCTATTCTCGTATGAAGATGGCTATCAGATTATTACCCATAAAGACGATAACGGAGAACCGCTTCTTGATTGCGTGTATTATCGTACAGAGGACAATGTAAGACACATTGATGCATACGATAAGACATATCATTATCATTTTACAGATGTATTTGTTCAAGACGTTGATACAAACGAAGTACTGAAAGGATGGTGTTTGGAAAGCAAGGAGGTGCATGGATTCTCGGAGAGTCCACTTGTTACAAAGCGTGGTGATGTTGCTTGGAATAACGGTCAAGACCTCATCGAGCTATTCGAGATTATCTATAATCTGTTTGCGGTCATCCAAAAACGTCACGGATGGGGAATCCTTTATATCAAGGGTAAACTCAATGAAACCGCAAAGAAGATTGCTGGTTCTATCATCTTGAATGACACAAGCATTGAAGGAAATGGTAGTGCTGAGTTCAAGACTCCACCTTCTCCACAGAACATGATTGAGTTCATGCAGTCAATTCTCGACCAGTTGCAGATTGCTACAGGATGTACATTTATCTTGCCGAAGGATATTAAGTCTAGTGGCGATATAAGCGGTTTGGCAATTCAAATGACACGCTCTTTGGATATTGAGGAGGCTAACAATGCAGCTATTGAGTGGCAGAATTTCGTCAGCAAGCATTCAAGACTGTTCAAGGAAGGATTGGCAAAGCAGTTGGTTGCAAGCGGCGAGAATCCTACAGCTATCACTGAGTTTAAGCAGATGAGAATCAGCACATCATTTAAGCCTTGGCAGCCATTCGATGAAAGTGCATGGAATCAGATGCTTTGTACATTGAGCGGTGCAGGTTTGATTTCTACTAAGACTGGTGTTGAAAAGAATACTATTTCTGCACCTGACGAGGAAGTAAGATTGCAGACTCAGCAAGAAGAGGCAGATGAACGTGCCGAAAAACAAGCTGAGATTACCGCAAGGACAAAGAATACAGACAACAATAAAGAATAAACATGAAGGCAGAATCATTATACATACAGAAGTTGACTTACGATGAGAACACTGGTAATGAAATTATCGGTTTGTTTCCATCGGAAGCTAACCCTGCTATTGTTTCATCATATACCTACGATGCAAAGCGTATGGGTGGTGCTCCTACCCTTACTGCTACAATATATTCTTCTGAGCCTTTGCAATGGAAGAAGGAAGAGTTCGTGGAGTACAATGGCGATAGATTCTTTGCGTCCTATACACCAAACTCTACAAAGGATAATTCGTCTAGAATGTGGAAGAGTGAAATCACTTTTACATCTAGAAGAGAATTGCTTGATAACACTCTGTTCTTTGATGTTGTCGTTGATGATGTTGATACACAGAACAAAGACAGATACCGCTCAAACCAGACAAAGTTCACGTTTGGTGGAACTATCTACGAGTTTGTAGCTCGCATCAATAGTTCAATGGCATATTGTGGTTTGTATCGTCCTACAGATGAATACAAGGGATATTACGTTGTTGTTGACGAAGGATATGGAGCAGATGAAGTTAAGGAAGTATCATTTGAAGACCAATATTTGACTGATGTTTTACAACTTATCAACACAACTTTTGAGCTTGATTACTACTGGGATGGCAACGTTTGCCATGTCGGCAAGGTACAGCACGACTTAACCGATACACCTATAAAATATGGTAGTAGTGATGCTCTTATCTCTGTATCTAAGGAGAATGCGAACTATAAGATAGTTGATATGATAACTGGCTACGGTTCGTCCGATAACCTGCCATATTACTATCCTAATGATGATGAGTTCGGTGAGGCTATATTTGACGCAAAAAATATAGCAAGTGAGCATGTAGATGTTACGTTATCGGATTATTTGAGATATTCAAAATATAACGATAATCTTGTTCTTTTTAAGAGTAAGAAGGGAAAGTACGAAGGAAATGTTGATGTGTCTACATTATATGTAAGAGATACTTATTCTCCTGAGAATCTTACGCAAGCTGACAATAGTCAAAATCCAAAGGTTAAATGTTGGTTTTGGGTTAGTATAAAAATAAATGTAAAGAAAGGTCAGATTATAGATTTCTCTAAAATCTCGTTTAATTTTGAGCTGTTTGACTATATTCAAAAAAAAGAGAATATAACAAACCTATCAAGTGCAACAAGAACCATAAATATATACACAACATATCACGACCTTTATAAAAACGTATGTACTGATTCTAACTTGGGTGATGCATGTAGTGTTGAATTTGCAGAAGATGGAACATTCTATATTGATATTGATGCAATATTTTCATACAACTGCAAAGTGTTCACTATGGACGGAAAAAGAACATTTCATGGTTCAAGTGCATGGAAGGTTTCTTTTAGTGGTGATGTAGTTTTTTCTCTTGACACAAATTCAGAATATAGTTGGAAAAATGGTGATAATTATATTCCTCTTGACAATTCTGGTATTTATGTTAACGGAATAGCATCTGCAAAATATGTAGAGTATGACTATAACTTCAGAAAAAATGACGAAGGTATTTATGGGTTTGATAAAATCTATACTGGAACAGAGGATGATGCAGTACAAGTGTCTGTAACAGGTCGAAAATGGATTGCACCATCATCGGTACTTATGCCTTCTATATATCGTAACACGAAAGGTGCAGAGCGTTTCTATTATGCTTTGAATAACACCCACAAGTTGCCAAGCGGTAGTGGGTATTACGAGTTTGTAAACTTGTACAAGAAAGGAAATCCTCATCAAGGAACTGTTACTTTTGGTGATATAAAGCCAACTATAAAAGGAATTGTAAATGCAGAAGGACAGCTATTCGGAGAGATTGCAGATATTGCTTTTGATAGTGCTGATAGTGATGTAAAGGATAGTGACGGAAAATATATTCATAGCTATTTCTATATAAAGTTGCATAAGTTTAATGGTGATTTTGGCTTTGACTTGTTTGCTCATGCTTTGGCTAGTGAACCTGCAAAGATAAACCTCATCAAGAGTAACGGATGCCCTGCATGCTCATTTGTGATTTACAATCAACCGAGTGCTGACAATTCGAAGTGCTACAACTGTGTAAGTGTCGATGAAAATGGAAACTTAAAACCAGTTCGCACAGATAAGAATGACTACATCTTTGCTAACGCTAGCGATGCTTACGAAGATAAGCTAAACCAAGATTCAACTCAGAAAGAGTTATGGATTGCGGTTCAGAAGGACACATCAACTCTAGGTATCATAATGCCAAACGCGAGTGCTGGATTTAAACCGCAAAAGGGAGATTTGTTTGTTATCACAGGCATCAAACCTCCAAAGGTTCTTGTAACGGCAGCAGAGAAACGACTCGATGATGCTCTTATCAAGCACATGAGCGAAAACAATACAGACCAGTTCAACTACTCTGTTAAGTTTTCTCGCATATTCTTGCAAGAAAATCCTGACTTTGCAAGTAAGCTAAACGAGAATGCAAAGCTGTCAATACAAATACAGGGCGATTCGGATAGCGATGGAAATCTTATTAGTCACGAAGTTTTCGTCAGCAACTACTCTGTAAAGGTTGATAACGAAGAGCTGGCAGAAGTTGAAATTGAGCTTGTAAATTCGTTGGAAGTTACAAAGAGTGATGTAAAGCAGATTATTGATGCAGTAAAAGGAGAAACGGTTAAATCTCTATCTAGTATGGTTGGTGGTAGTAATACCAATAGCTTTAATGCTAGTATAACCGATAAAATGTATCTCTCTAAACTGACAGATGATATAGCTAGCGGAACAATCACATTTCAGAAGGTACAGAAATTCGTGCAAGGATTCTTCCTCGGTCACTCAAATGAGTTCAGCATAGACGGAAGTGGTAACGCTATCCTATCTAATGTGTTGGTGAATCTCTTGAAGTCACTCGACTTTAACGAAGCAGAACAGAGTGGTTTTGCTATTAAGCAACGAAGCGATGGAAAGTTTCAAATGCTGCTCACGGATTTGATAGTTTGGGGAAAGGCTATCTTCAACACCCTCCTCATCCGTGAACTCAGCTATGTTGGAGGTAACATCGTCCTCTCCCCTGCTGCTGGCAAGATAAGCTACATCAATGAAGTTTTAAGCGAGACAACGAATGAGCTGATTGGTTGGAAATGCTATCTCCTCGCAGATGATGGAACGACCGCAACAATCAATTCATTCAAGGTGGAAGACCAAGTTAGATGCAAGACGTTCAACATAGCACCTGGTATCTATGAGAACGTCAGCAACAAGGACTATTGGAGACTTGTCACTAAGGTGTCAACTGAGAACGAAGCAATCACCGATGATGAAGGTCACGAGTTCTATGACGGAAAGAAGTTCGCTTGGATTCAGATAGCGAAGGAGAACTGCATGGAAGGCTCGGATAACCCTGCTGTAGGAGATACCATCGTCCTCATGGGTAACAGAAGTGACAAGAGCAGACAACACCTTCTGATGATGGAAACAGAGGGAGATTCCGCACCTACGTTCACCATGTACCGAGGCATCAACTCCTACTCCCTCAAAGGTAAATCCATCTTCGATGTAGGATTCAACGGCATCAATATCGTGTCAAAGTACTACCACATAACCACCGTTGATGGAGAGAAGATTTGGACTCCCGTCTATCGTGGTGATTGGAAGGAAGGTACGGAATACAGCTACTATGATGAGGTTACATGGCTTGGCACAAGATGGCTCTGTATCTCTCCAGAAGGACAGACCACGACCGAAGAACCATCTGAGGATTCTCCATATTGGAAGGCTACCACCAACGTGTATACACCAAAGTTATACCTCTATACGGATATAGTCAATAGCGGAATTGCTGTAGGCGAGACACACAACGTTACTTGCAAGCTAATGTTAGGCGATAAAGATGTGACGAACGGAGTCGCATCATGGAAGGTGACACGCAAGACCGATGATTCCTTAGATGATGCTGCATGGGCGACAAAGGATAAGGTTAAGAACTTCAATGGCTCAATAGATATTGTCTGGTCTAATGATGGAACAGAAGACGATATAGGCAAGGGTGATACTGCAAAATTTATATTCACCGCAACCACCACAACAGGCAAAATACATCAAGAATATATTAAAGTTTAAAAAAATAGGAGATTAAAAATATGGGAAAAGAAATTCATCTTTCGGCAACCGCAGCAGTCAGACGAACATTGAAGGGTGACACATTATCCCTCAGTCTGCAAACAAATGGCGTACCGCTCTTTCAAGGTTTGAACCCAGATACGTTTACTGTGTCACCTAATTGGAGCGAAAGCGGAACGCATCCTATCATCACTCCATCTGTTGGCTCTGCACGTAAAAATAACGTGACACTGACTAATCACGCATGGGCTTATAACGGAAAAGATTTAGGATTCAGTTCTAGCGGTACTGGATGGGAGACCTCGACTGTTGATAATAGATTCAAACTAAATCATGCTGATGGTTCTCTCTCTATTATCGGAGACCTCGCTTCTAAGGTTAACCAAGATTCCGATACTCTTACATATTCGGGTGATGCAGTATTGGGAGCTAGCATATACCCAATGGAGAAAAGCATTGATATATTGGTATCTATGTTGGGTGGCTCATCTTATTTTGGAGGTGTGTCGGCTGATACCACGGTATTAAGCAAGGGACAGACAGAAGCTACCCTCAGACCTTGGCTGTTCAACTCCGCAGGTGGAGAGGTTTCTACCTATTCTATTAATCTGTATCGTGGCAGCGGAGCAGACCTTGCAGGAACTTACGATAATCCTGCAAGCGGAATCACTATACACAGAGATAAGACGGGAGATTTGGACAAACTCTATGTAGACAGCCATCAACTCTTCGTCCTCGAATTCATTGTTGATGGTGTTGCCGTGTATAGAACAGGTATCAGCATTGATGATATTTCTGATATTTATCAGCTTGCTCTTAATTCGGTAGGACAGGTTGATGAAGATAGTAATCAGACGTTCAGATGTATCGTTACCAACTGCGAGACAGGACTAGTGCCGAAGAGTATAACTGGCAATGTCACCTTCGTCATCTATACTGATAGCAATGGAAACATCGAAAATAAACGCTCGGAGACAATGACTTGGGCAAAGAACGTCAGTGATGGATTCGTTGTGATGGATGCTGATACGATTGACGAAAACAAAAATATCATCGGTGTATCGGTGTCAGCAGATGCTTATTTAACAGTTGAAGATTAGGAGGAACGCTTATGCCAATAGTAAGTAATAAGGCTAATAGAAAATACGCCCCTTTGGACGTTTCTGTATCAGTAGTGTGCGCATCGCCTAATTCTCCATTCATGCAGACCATGTCGGGTGATAAATTCTTCCCAGACAGAACTCAGAGCGGTTTCGAATGCGTTGCTTATCCACAAGTCAATGCTACGGCAAAGGATGAATCATGGGATAGCAAGCAGTCGAATATATCTCTTGCCAATATGGTATGGAAGGTTTCGACTGGCATGGAATGGAAGGATATATCTAAGATTGATGCTTGGAGCGGTAAGTATAGTATTGATACGAGCAATACCACAAATCGTGGCAAACTCACCATCAAGAGGAATCTTCTAAGTAACGATAAGCAGCAGTTGCAATTCGAAGCTGACCTATATGATTACAGAACGAACTCTATATTGCATATCACCGCTGATACTATCACTCTGTATACGGCAGATAAGGGTGCAGATACCTATGGTATGGGTATTCGGGAAAATACCGATATATCCTATAACCCATTCCTTGATAAGCTGGCTCTCTACGAGTATAAGGTTGCTAATAACATCATATCGGCATCTACGGAGGCAAGAAACGCTTGCTTTGACGGCAATCAGTATGAATGTCATATTCCGATTGATGTATATAAGTCTAAGGATAGAATTACAAGCGGATTCTCTATTGAGCTATATCGTGGAACGACTAAGATGTCTACTTCGTCTGCTGCAAGCCCTAACGAGATTATATCTATCTCTCCATCAGAGATTGTACTTGACCTTAGACTTGTAGAGAAGAATAATTATACCATCAAGGCGGTAATAAACGGCAAGGCTGTTGCTCAGTTCCAATTTTCCGCTTCTAGGTTCTATCCTTCTTTCAATCAGCCTAAGTTCATGGTATGCAATGATATAGAATGGGGTAAGATATACAGAAGTAACAAGGCTATATTGGAGTACAACGGAAGGGTCGTTGAGTACCCTAACCGCATCGTAGAATTGCAATGGCATACCGAAGCAACTAACGGTAATATCGTTACAAGTAAGTCTTGGCAAGAGGGAGATTCATGCTACTACTCAATCGAGGAGTCGGGTCTTGGCGATGTTGAGAGCGATTATCTCGAAGAGCAGATAGAATACGGACAGAGACCTGCCAACGGCTATCTCATTGATGAAGATAGCAATTACCTGCTTGATGAGGATGGTAATCCTTTAATTGATTAATATGTATAATTAAAAAATATAAGATATGGGTGTTAAATTAACAGAAAAGAAGCTTGTGACGGCAATGAATCCCGACCAAACTTTCTTAATTGTAGTAGATGGTGCTCTTCGTAGATTAAGCCTCAGTGACCTTCAGAAGATGATGGGTAACAATATCTTCTACCCGTCAATTACATTGGAGCAGTCTTCTAACCCTAAATTCGCTCTGCCAACGCCATTCATGGCTGATATGTATCAGAGAGCAATGGGTGGATATATGATGAAGGTTGTGAATGGTAAAGTTTTTGCCGCCAAACTCGATGCAAGCACATGGGAGTTCTTTGCTGACGGAACAAAGGTGGATGATGCGTCTAAGTATGAGACGATGGTTCATGTTCCTGACTGTCACTTCAAGGCAGAAAACAAGACCTTGCAATTCGGAGGATTGTTCCCTATTTCGGGCGGCAAGACTTTCGATTCTCCAAACTGGGTAGGTGCATACAAAATGTTTGTTGATTCATCGGGAGTGGGTCATTCACGTCCTGGTGTTGCGCCTTCGCACTCTAAGACGATGGAGGAATTCTGGTCTTGCGCCCAGAAACTCGGTTCAAACTTCGGTCTTGCAAACTATGGATTTCAATGCCTCATAGAAGCATTGGAACAAGTAAGTTTCGGTGACCTTGATACACAATCTGTAATTGGAGCGGGATTCCAAAGTGGTTCTTGGGAAGCATGTCGTGATGTACCTATGGGCAAGTGTATCTCTTTAGGTGATGGCAGCGGTAAGGTGCTCTATAATGATGCTACTATAGGTAACCAATACCCAGTTAAGCTGTTTAGCTTTGAGGACTTATGGAGTAAGCTTTGGGAGTTCCGTCCAAATATTCGATTCTATATGGATGGCGATACGAGATATGCTGTTGTCTATAGTGGCAACCGAGTAAGCAATACTGCTGATGGCAGAAAGTTTACTGTACCATCATCTGCTAATGGAGAGTTTATCACACGAAAAACGCTAGATACATATTGGGATGCAATTCCGCAAGCAGTTGGAGGCAGCGATAGTAAATACTACTGCGATGGCTTCTGGGCTGCGACGGGTGGCGTGCTGCTGATCGTTGGGGGTTACGCTAACAACTGGTCGCAATGCGGTCTTTCGTATGCGGCCTCGAACGGCGGTTTCTCGTACTCGTGGGCGAACATCGGCGCTCGCTTGGCTTTCTATGGCAACCCGACAATCGTGAGCGGTTCGGAGCTCATGGCGATGTGAGACAACGCCTAGCGTTGGCTGCACATCTGCTAGTGAGCTAGACAGAAATAGAGAATTAATAAAAATAATATAAAACGCAAGATTGAAACTGCAAAGTTGAAATCTCCTTTCAATAGGATTCGCAGAAGCACAAAAATATAAACAACCCAATTCCGTGCGATAAGATTTTCTACAACCATGGAGTGGGTGAAGAAAAGGTGATACATCATGGAGCTGCTGAACGTTGGGGGTAACGCTAACAACAGGTCGCAATGCGGTCTTTCGTATGCGAACTCGAACAACGGTTTCTCGAACTCGAGGACGAACATCGGCGCTCGCTTGAATTACTACACAAGATTTCTATTTTTAGAATGACGATATAATTTACACTGTTCCTCGCAAGTCGTAAAGCTACGGGATAGCTTTTGGACGAGAGAGCACATGATTGAACCTGTCTCGATGGAGGGATATTTATTCCGACAGAGCGAAGATTAAAGGCGTTGGGTATGAGTAGTTGGGTATGTCCTACTGCAACAGAGTCCCCTCTCGCAAGTAAGTGATACAGTTGTACGTATGTGCCGAAAGCCAGTGAGCCGAGAGTGTAGAAAGCCTATTGATAAGGAAAGCGATTTTTGAAATATTGGTTGAAGTATAAAAATGACGGACACACAAGAGCTGGCGTATAAGCGCAAGGCTAAACTATGCAAGAAGCATAGAAAGGTCAGAGTAGAACTTGTCAGTGATATGACTAACCTCAATATTGCGGTAAGGAAATCACGCAAGGGTAAGGAAGGAAAGAAGGGAGTTGTGATATTCGACAAAGACTATAATGGTAATCTTTTGAGATTACAGAGAAGTCTTATAGATGGAACTTACAAGACTAGTGAAGGGCACGATTGTATGAGACGATGCCCTTGCGGTAAGGTAAGAAAGCTTCATAAGCTTCCGTATTACCCAGACCACGTTGAGCAGCATGCCTTGATGCAAGTTCTGATGCCATACCTTATAAGAGCTCTCTATATAGAGAGTGGTGCAAGTGTAAAAGGCAGAGGGATGATTTATGCGAAGAGCAGAACAGAACGATGGATAGACGAGAATAAGTCATATGGAAGATTGTATTACTGCAAGCTTGATTTTATCAAGTTCTATGAGAATATTGACCAGCATGAGATATACAAATCGCTGTGTGATTTCTTTACCGATAAAGGCGTTAGAAGACTTTTATATGAAGTTATCTTTGCTCTACCGAAAGGTCTAGGCATTGGTCTATATCCTATTCAGACTCTTACCAACTTCTATATGAGTATCTTATGTAGATTGGTATGTAGAAAGTTCGATGTCAAGGTAGAGATATATTGTGATGATATGGTTATTCTCGGCAAGAATACGAAGGAAGTATGGAAAGCCATCAACTTCATATTGGAATATGCTGATGAAGTGATGCACCAGCAGTTGCACGATAATATCGGAATGCAGATAATTGATGATACGCATTTCCTTGATTTCGTAGGATACCGTTTCTACTTCAACCATACAATGTTAAGAAAGCGCATGAAGGAGAAATTCAAAAAGAAGATGCACAACCTTAAAGACCCTATGAGGAGATACCAAGTGGCAATGAGCTACAAGGGTTGGTTGATGCACTGCGATGGTTTTAATCTTTGGAGAATGATAACAAAAATGAATAGTTTTGATGATTTTAAGATGCCGCAGATTGAGGACAGAGATGCCAACGGCAAGAGAATGTTTGAAGGTCAGAGGATGAGTGCAAGCTACTTTGCCGAGAGAACTATTGTTTTCCTTGATGTCGAATTTGATGTAGATAGCAAGGTTCATAAGTCAGGGAAGAGCAATGTTGTTAGCGTTGAGGAGAACGGACAGAAGTTTAAGTTCTTTACTAACAACAAGAAACTCGTTGAGCAGTTGCAATGGTGCTCAGACAATGATAAATTCCCGTTTCTGGGAAAGTTACGTAGAATGAATCAGAGCGGCAACCCTGATTTCAGAATCGTAGGAACAAAAGCATAAGTGTAATATTTAAAAAGAAAGGATATTATCATGGAAATTAGAAAGTCTACATTTGATTACTCACCTAGTCTGATTGAGTATGAGGGCAATTTTATTCGCATCAACTTTGATGTTGAGCAGATTGAGTTGGAAAATAGTATGGATAGCAGCGAAGGCAAAAAAACTACTCGAATGGCTTATGCCGCCCACGTTGTCCGTATCGAGCAACCTGTGGAGCGAGGTAAGGTTGTTGATGCAATCGTCTCATCCGCTTATCCTACCGATAAGATGCAAGCTATAATCAATAACCATTTCGCTAATCTTGCCAAAATTGCAGATGGGAAAAAGCTTGATGCCGATGACGAGGAACACGAAGCTGAGTATAACGCTATGCAAGATTGGCGCACGAAGGCGAAGGCTGTAGCTACTGATGTTATAGACAATTATATCAGTACTCATTAAAAGGAGGATAATAGCCTATGAAAAAGGTAGTACATCTTTTTGCCTCACAGCGTGTCAACCGCAAGGCACGTACTGACAATGAAGAGGTATTCAGAGAGAAAGTAACGCTCATTACCAACAAGCAGATGAGTGTCGGTAAGTTGGCTGACTTTGCTCGGTTGGTTGAGGATATGGGCATTTGCGGTATAGTGATAGGCGATGGTAAAGTTGTGCTGAAAGGCGACCAGATAGAGGTGCTCAACGGCAATACACCAGCGGCAATGTTCGAGAAAGGTAAGCTCAATGCTAACCTTATTGATGCTGAAACTATTGTGGCTAATGGTATACAAGGTAACACTATTGACGCAAAGAATGCGACAATATCTAACCTTAACGTCAATAACGTTCTTTTGTCAGGTTCGCTCCGCAGTCCTTTTACCGTAGTTGGTGATAGCTTTACTACAGACTATAGCGACAATGCTGTAATGCAAGTAGATAATGATGGATATTCTGGGGCTTATTCTATTCCGTGGAATGTTGAACAGGCTGGTAGAAGAATCTGTATATTAAGTAATCTGTGGGGAGGAGTACAGATAACCAGTTCTTCTGTATCAATAAGCATACCAGATGATGCGAAAGAAGCAGGCTGCCGATTTTACGAGAACGGAATTGCTAAAACCGAGCTTAATTTCTCTACAGAAGTCTTAGAACTCATGGCTTATGGAAATATATCAGCAAGAACTGAGAATGATACTAAGTCACACTATCTGTACGGCTGGATTGTATTAAACAGAATCGACTTGATGACTAACCGTTCTTTCGGTAGAAACAAAAAACTGCTAGCTTACGGTAAGGTGACTGGAACTTCGTCAGGTGCAAGCATTAAGTATCGCACATTCGATGGTTCTGAACTCAGTGTAAATCGTCTCAGTACAGGGCATTATGAAATCATAGCTCCACGCAAATGGTTTCTAAATGAGGGAACTGGCTACTTTGACCTGGAGGCTGTGTTCGTAAACCTTACAGGTATTGGGTATAGTTATGATGATAAAAATAAAGCCTCTCCTATTAAGGCTACTTTTTGGGGGGCTACAAAACGCAATATATGGGGTTATGACGATGAAACAAGTATTTGCATAGAGGTACATACATCTGATGATGAAACAGTTAACGATGGCAGTTTCAATTTTGAAATTTCTAATTTCGACGATTTCAATACTTAAGAACAGATAAGGCGGTTTACCACATGGTGACCGCCTTATTCTTTTCTCGTCCGTCAGGGAAGTGTGTTGCATCGAACTTCTCTATAGGTTCTAATATCATGTCAGCGAAATATGGAGCATCAGAGCCACCGAAAGATGGAATTAAATCACTAAGATAGCCATATCTACCTTTCCTTCGTTCCTCCTCTGCTTGCGTTACTAGACCTTTCGGCATTCTAACAGCAAATGGAAGTTTGTTATAACTAGAACCATCTGTATCGTTTACCCAATAATCGGTTATAGGAATGATACTTTCCTTGTCAAGTTCTAATGCTTCCTTAACTGACAAAGGGTTAGCTATTTTCTCCTTCATCGTCATTTGGCTTCTGTCTTTAAATGGTATCTTCATAATTCTAATGGTTTTGGTTCATTTATAGCTAAATCCTTGCATTCCCAAGGAATATCATATACACTATTACCGATAAATTCACATCCTTCAACGGAAATAGCTTTTTTAAAGTTGTCTACACTAACGAGTTGTATATCAGAAGCGTTATTAGTTCCAGACGGAAAATAGGTTATAACACCTATCATTTCACCACGTTCCAACCTCTTAAAGCTTTCGTATTTTTCGGCATCTTCTATTTGTGGTTCTTCTACGTTCTTAGCATCTGTAAGCACTACCATAACGTCACATCTTAGAAAATGATCCTCTAAAACACCTCTATATGTATCATACTTCTTAATCTCCATAATCTTAATGTTTTGATTTCTGTTGCAAAGATACGAAAATAATCTGAAAACGCAATGTTTCTGTTACCAAAAAACGATAAAATGGTAACAAGAATTTGGTAACAGAACTTTCAGATTGTTACTTTTCGCAAAGTTTAACACAAAAATATTCTCATTTTCGCTAGCTTTGTGCAAAAAAATGTATCTTTGCAACATCATTTAATTTAAATCAACGCTTATGAATAAAGAAGACGAAGACAACCTGTTAAAGTGGTTGAAAGACAAAGATGTCAGTGAGGTTATGGACTTACTGATGCGACATGGTAATCGGTATAGCAGAAGGATTCTGAAATTTTTCAGATGGTTTTGCAAGTACGTTCCTATCACGCTTATGTGCTTTCACGCATACGGCATTTATGAATTCTCTCAGCATCCTCGTGAAATGTTCATCCCATACGCAGAAAATGCACCTTGTTATCTCTACATATATTTCATGGTGTACGTTCTGCCAATGGTTTTGATATTAGCAAGCCGATTTTTCTTCTTGTGTTGGAGATACCGCATTCCCTTCTTCTACTTTGCAAGCATCAATGCGGCTCACATTGTGGAATGGAGTTGGTATACCACCAAAGATATGGTAGATTCTTGCTACACTATCATGGTAGTAACGGCAATATTCTATCTGTACTCTTTTGTGGATTTGTTTATCAGCAGGTCAAAGTTAGGACGTAAAATCTGTGCGTAATGGGAAAGATATTGAATTATAAGTTACTCGGCACGGCTTTTAAGTCGCTGAGTGATGCTTGCTTTAAGGCTGACGAGCAACAGAGAAATGGTGAGAAAATCACCGCTTGCGGAATGAGCGATGATGACCTAGATAGATTATGTGACATCATCCCCGATATGCTCAATCCGATGCTATCTACCGAGGAAGTCAAGGAGAAGCTTCACGTTTCTGATGCAACATTGAATAGAATGGTGGCTAGGGGCGATTTGCCCCATGGCGAATGCAAAAAGCGAGGACATACGAGGTATTGGAAGAAGTGGGATATACTGCACTTCATTAAGAGTAAGAGAAAATAATAGTTGAACATGTAAGTATTCCTTACAAGTTGAGTAAGAGAGGTAAGTGGTTACCTCTCTTTTTTTATTATTTATGATACTACCTCCTATCACCTTAAATCTCTGATAATCAATCACTAAAAGAAAGTGTGATAGAGTTATATTTGCTCTCCCCTATTCTTCGTACCTTTGCATCCGTAATCGATTACATAGTGTTAGTTAATATTAAGGATAACTTAAAAAGATTGTAGAAATGGAAATGACAGATGCAAAAGTCGTGGAAAAGAAAATCTACGAAGATGGTAAGAAGGAGTATGCCAGCAAGGGCTTGGCAGGAACAGCCCTCGGAATTGGCATCGGTGGCTTGGCTTTAGCTTTGCTCAACGGCAATGGTCGTGGTGTATTCGGTTCTCTCGGTGGCAGCAATATGCCTGAGAACGTAAACATCAACACCTACGGAGCTAATTCAAGTTCCAATCAGCCAACTGCCTTACAGGTAATGGAGAAGGAATGCGCTGATGAGGTGAAGTTGCTTACCGACATGTTCGGTTTGAAGCTCGACACCGCTAACAAGTTCTATGCTATGCGTGAGACAGATGTTGCCGAGAAATTCGGTCTTTACAAGTCGCAGGTAGATGCTATAAACGCCGAGAACCGCCGTGCAATGCAGGCTGAGTTCGGTTTGTATAAGTCTCAGATTGATGCAGACTTTGGCTTGTACAAGAATCAGAGAGACCAATACGATGCGTTGCAAGCAAAGTATTGTGACCTTGACAAGAAGGTAGCCGTTATGGAAGCCCTCACTCCTTACAAGGAGAAGCTGATGATGGCTTACGTGAACGAGAAGACCTGCAACTGCTTGCGCGGTCAGTTGGTACTCCCATCTACGCCAGTAATTTCTGGCTACGGCAGCTATTGCTGTAACGGTACTGCTCCTTCCACGCCCACTACAGGAGCGTAACAGAGCAGTAAGGAAGTCGATTAGACGGACTAAAAAGAAATGAGTTGGTGAGGGGTGTTCGCCCTCGTTGGTGGATGCCCTCTCACCTCTCTATAATATATCACCAACTTAAAGATATTGATTATGATGAATTTTGGTAACAGCCCATTATTGGATATGGGCACAAGTCAACAACAGCCGCAGATGATGGATGCCGAGCTACAGAAGATGTACGAAGCAATACAGCAGAAACGAGCATCTATCAACATGCAAGCGCAGCAATCCTCCACCCCTTTATGGGATGAGATAGACAAAATTGAAGACAATCTTACAGGCGCACAACGTCAGTACTTGATGCAAAATCAAGAATACGTCAATAGCTTGCAATATGTGTCTAAGCTAGTGCAAGACGAGGAATTGCGCATTATACGCCCTCGTATCGAAAGCACTCAGCAAGGGCAAGAGGCATTGAAGAAACATTTGTCTTTGATGCAGCGTTTAAGAAAAGAAGTAGCGCAAGCAGAGGAACATAAATCTGCTATGCTAAACGATTATATGACTAACCACAGCGACAAAACTTGGCAAGAGTATCTCGCTTGGTACAACAAAACAAAGAAAGGAGAAACTAAGAAATGAACGTAACGGAATTGAAAGAAAAGCTGCTTACATCGCTTGACTTGTGGGCAGACGCAAGAATTAGCGACATGGTTAGAGAAAACCCTGCATTGGTTATTCCATCGGTTTACATGAAGCGAGCATCACACAACATTATCGCAAAGCACAAGGATAGTTGGGGTAAAAGTATTGAAAACGCTACTCTATTCATTGCCGATGAGAACGGAAACATTGATGCCGATACCATATTCTCAGACCTCATGCAGATGTTGGAGAATATAAGCAACTATGAGTTTGACCTTGGTTTTATCAAAGGTCGCATTGATGGCGGTGTTTTGTCTATTGATTTACCAGACAACATCATAACGACTATCCTCTTTGGTAGCAAGAAGAGTATCAGCTTCACCAAGGATGACTTTGATGAGCTGAAAAGTCTGGTAACAGCAGAGTAATAATCATAAATATAAGAAGATATGGAAGCAAAAGAGATTATGAGTAAATTTGATGAGCTGTATGGAATGATGGCTTCATCAACTAACGTAAAGTATATGCACACATTCGGAGACACCATGCGTTGCATGATGCAGGATATGGCAGCCAAACACCCAGAGTTGGCGCAAGAGTATCTTGATAAGCTTTGCGCAATAAAATGGAAGAATTATCTCACCAAGAAGGAAGCTTCTGAGATTGTGGACGGAATGAATCCATCAGCAACTTGGGATATGCAGACGTGGCTCAATGCAATGACTGGTCTCGGACTTGCAACAGAGGAGAAACCTTACTACAATGACTACGCTTTGTACGTTGCCATGAATCAGGTTGTAAGCGACCACGGATGCACAATTGCAAAGATACTCGGCAAGGAAGATGTTAAGGACATTGGTACAGAACATCTGGTTAAGTATGCCAACCACCTTGCACTCGACTTGTTGAAAGATAAGGATGGCGTGTACGACATAAGAGAGTATTTCTTGAAGTAGCACTAAAAACATACGGTCATGAAAAAGGTATTCGAAAACATATTGGCAAGCAACGATATACAGACTATTAAGAATTGTGTCGCAACAATGGCTGATTGTTGCGAAGTTGGAATGAATGACGGTGTAATGCTTGATATGATGAAGCAAGTTCAATGTGAGATTGGTGAGTGCCATTTTGATGAAGAAATGGCAGATATGCATCTTTGTCTCATAGGTCAGCTTCATACTAAAGATGTAGCAAAGGACTATTGGCATGAGGTCAAGAACGAAAACATCAATCTCGAAGACTGGTGTGTCCTTTGGGGAGAAATGGTAAAACGCAATGACGAAAAGATAAAGAAATGGTTTCCCAAAATCAATGCGCTCGATTATGAACGTAAGATTTTCGATGAGTGCATTTCTTTCTTAAATAACGGAGAATTGCCGTATCATGATTTAAAAGTATAAAGTTTTTCGTTATTCTGAATGAAGTTTCGGTTTTTTTTGCTATCTTTGCAGAAAGAGACCGAAACTTTATTTTTTTTATTATTCAGGATAACAGATTATGATAGATTTATTAGATTCTTCACAGATTCGGCAGATAGGTGTTACTATATTTTCAGCTATACTTGCCTTTGCAACGCCAACGGAAGGCTTCGTTTTGGCGTTGGTTATCGCCTTTGGCTTCAATATCTTCTGTGGTATGCGAGCTGACGGCGTGAGTGTTGTACGATGTAAGAACTTTTCTGCATCGAAGTTCAAGAACGCACTTTTAGAAATGCTCTTGTATATTGTTATTGTGTATGTCATGTATGGAATCATGGTAAGTTGCAACGACAATACAGAAGCATTATTTGTGATTAAGATGCTTACGTATATATTCTGCTATGTGTATATATGTAATTCGTTTAAAAATCTCATTAAGGCGTACCCTAAGAATGTTGCATTCAGAGTTATTTATTACATTCTGAGGTTTGAGTTTGCGAAGGCATTGCCGAGCTATTGGAAACCGATTATTGACAGACTCAACAATGAGTTTGATAAAAAAGAGGAGGAAAACAAAAATGGCAAATCATAAGATACTTGAGCCATTCATTCTCAGATGGGAGGGTGGCTTCGTCAATGATAAGGATGATTTGGGTGGAGCTACTAATATGGGCGTGACTCTCGCTACATACCGCTCTGTATTCGGCAGTAAGAAGACGGTTAACGATTTAAAGCGTATGACCAGAGTGCAATGGGGCATAATCTTCAAGAAGTTCTACTGGGATAAATGGAAGGCTGATGACATCAAAGACCAGAATGTAGCAAACATCTTGGTTGATTGGATTTGGAGCAGTGGTTATTACGGCATCAAAATTCCTCAAAGAGTGCTTGGCGTTTCTGTCGATGGTATTGTTGGTTCGAAAACAATTGCAGCCATCAATGCAAGAGACGGTAGAGAGCTGTTCGACACCATCAAACAGGAACGAAAAGATTTTATTGAACGTATCTGTCAGACAAGACCTCAGAACAAAAAGTTCAAGAAGGGTTGGCTGAACAGAATTAATTCGCTTGCTTATGAAACTGATTGATAAGATAACAAGGGTTTTAATTGCTATTGCAGTAGCAATGCTGATTCTATCAATGTTCTGTAGATGTAAGACGAAAGAACGTGTGATAGAAAAACAGACATACATCACTGATAAACGTAACGAGGCTAAGTGGGATTCACTCTTTAACGCAAAGCTTATTAAAGAGTTGGAATCTTATAAAGCATCACATAAGGAATCCGTGAAGTCCACCACAAAAGAGAAGACGCATATAAGAGACAGCACAGCCTCGAAATATGACGCAAATGGAAATAAAATTGGAGAAGATAGATTCCATTACGAATATCACGACATATCACAGGAATATGTACAAACGCTGAGATATAGTATTTCTAGTCTTAAAGAATACAAGGATAGTACGGCGATATATCATAACAAGTGTGACTCATTAGTCTCAGTGATAAGTAAAATATCGAAAGATAAAGTATATGTAGAGAAACAACTATCAAAGACTGATAAAGTTTTTTTGAATATAGGTAAGATAGCATCAGTTTGTCTTTTTATAGGCATTCTCGCATTTTTGGGTTGGATATACTGGAAGTTAAAACTACATAAACGTTCTTAGTTTTTTCTAATGTTTTTGTTTTGTTATTAGTTGATTTATAAACAAAAAGGGGTGACCGTCCGTGATGGATAGCCACCCCTAAACATATAATAATGCACAGAAGTTATTCGTCAGCCAGAATAAAAGAGATTCCATACTTTTCTGTATAGTAATTCTCGTTTTTCACACGTCTTGTTTGTGAATCGTAATATAATTCAGTTTTGTCAACAGTTTCATAGAAATAACCATACTTTTGCATAAGATGATACATCGCATTTTGTATGCGCTTTGGAGTGATACGAACTTTATATTTTGTATTTTGTTCTAGACCGCTTCTTACACGCCACGATTCCATCTTTCTTGTATGAGTAATCTTCTTACTCAGTTTAGAATAATCGTATGATTTTCTACCAGAAGACCTCCGCTGTCTTACATATTCATCTATTCTTTTTTGTGTTTCTTCGGTGTGCCTAAGATGATTCTTTGCAGCACACCGAATTATAGTAGTCTTGGCAAATCCTGTAATATCTGCTATTTCCCTTGAAGACATCGTGGGATATAACTCAATTACTTTCTCTGTAAGACCTTTTACTTTAGAGTACCATACCATTCTTATCAGAAGAGCCATAGCCGTTATCGCCACGCTCTGTTTTATTTAATTCATCCGTCTCTACAAACATGATGTTGTCACTTGTTTCTAGGTGGAATTGCACGATTTTATCACCAACATTGTATCGCGGCATTTTTGGAAATACGTGATAGAAGACAGCAGAAATCTCGCCAACAAAACCATCATCAATGGTTGCTTCTGAGTTACTGAGAACCATGCCAGTCTTCCATACAGAAGAGCGAGGGCGGAGCGTGAAGCATCTTGAAATGTCAGCAGGTTTGTTGCGGTTTTCAATCTGCAAAGCAAATCCGAGACCGTACTTCCATACGTTAGGCGCAATCTCTTTCTCTGAAATCGCATAGCAGTCGTAGCAGAAATCATCATCGTGCGCCTTAGTTGGCATAATAGCGTTCTCGTTGGTCTTTTTGAATAAGACAGGCACACCAACAACCTCGGTGAATCTATCAATCTCCATGCCATCAACGTTCACCTTTCCGTAGAACATATCAGCAGGACGAGTCCAAACCTTGTGCTCCCCATAGAGAGCCTGATAAACAACTTCTTTCTCCTGAGTTTCACTATTAGTGACCTCAGTAATAAATCTGTAATAACCTCCTTTGAAATGTCTGTAAATCTTTTCCATTTTAATATTTAAAGTTTAAAATTCATATTCATCACATACTTGGTCGCAAGATGATTCGTGCTCGTTATTGCTGCACCATCCTACGCCGTAAACGTCTTCGTTGCCAAACCAATGACAGTTGCCGCAACATCTTTCTTTATACATCTTGCGTTGCTTCATTTTTGGCTTTATCTAATACTTTCAAAATACAATCACTAGCTATTTCGTCTGCATAACGCATAGGAACGTAAACACTATCATAGCCCCTTACGGCACAATTATCAACAGTAAGTCTATGATTAATTCGAAGAATTAACTCATACACATCATCGTCAGATATACATTTTCGTAACCCATCTTCTATATCTCCTCTAAGAAGACACGGAACATCGTGAGTTATTATGTAATTTAAAACTATTTCTTTGTAGCTCATATCACTTAAACTTAATAACAAAAAACTCGGTATCAAGCCATTTGTCGGGGCATAAGCCTCTCTTAGGCTTCCCGATGGTAATTCTCTCAATCTCCTTTTCGATACGTGGGCTATCCTTTCGGTAGCCGTTGATGAAGAGGACGTGTGTGTAAGGAATAGCCTTGTAATATGGACTATTGATGCAATAGTTAGCCATTTCGGGGCTAATACTATCCCAGTTTTTAACGCAATGAGTGGGTATCTTCTCGTTGGTACAAGTATCTTCATTCCATAATAAGAAAAGGCGTTTTACCCAATATCCTTTTATTGTCCGATACTCTTCATTCTTTCTTCCGTCCGCAATCATGTCGAACCATTGCTTGCTGACGGTGAGGGTCAATATTTTCTTCTTCATCCTTACACCTCCTCCCAGTCTGTTGCGAGAATATCCTCAGAATCTTTGAAAACACAAGGAAAGAATTTGCCATCGCATACAGCCACAATAGTCACAGAGACAATATGGATATAAGCTCCACATTCTTCCCAAATTACCCTTCTCACTTTCTTTCCCTCCTTCATTCTTCTCAGAGCCTCCGAGAAGTCAAATATTTTCTTCTTCATAGCTACTTGTTTTTATAAATTTCACATGTCCCCTCATAAATTGTGCTATTTGTATAGATGTCTTTATATTGCGAAATGGAAACCAATCCATTTGCCTTCATTCCCTTAAGAATTTCATCATACAAACTTTCTATTGCTCTTCTCTTCAATTGCTCTATGCCAAATTTGTCACGGCAATAGTATTGCATTTCAAAATTTGACATTGTAACTCTTGAATGAAGCTTAACGACTTGTGGCTTTATGTATCTAACCTCTATCTTTGGCTTGATGCCTAGTTTGTCAGCTAGCCATTGTTTTCGTTTCGGTTTTACATCTTCTCCATCCAAGCAAACAAGCAGGATGTAGATAAAACTCATACAAAGATATAAAATTCCTATATTCATACGCTACTTCTCCTTATCGAATTTATTGCCGACGACCTTAAATCTATTTAACGAATCTTTCTCACTCAGAAGGTATGTTAGTGCAACGCAAAAATCACGACCATTCTTAGCGAGTAAAGAAAATGCGCCATATTTAAACACTACTATTCCGTCAGGACTATCATCGGTGACATTTGAAAGCATATCACCTTCCCAAATTTCTTTGCCATCGCAATCTTTCAGTCCTGTGAACATACAGATAGTATCTTGGTCGACTTCAGCACATCCCAACTGGAATAGTTCATGACCAATAGGTACTATCCATATAGTATTTTCAAAATGAGAGATTTCACCCTCTATCCATTCTCCATTGTCAAGACGTTTAGCCTTAAATTTGATATTTTCTATCTTCATATCTATTTTGCTTTAACGTTATACACTCCATCAATGACTTTTACCTCATAGCAATCGGGACAATAGTGTTTACCATCTATTTCTTCCCAATCAGAGTAGTCGCCAATATCAACTTCTTTGTTGCTGAATAGTGAAGAGCAAGTCTCTGTACCGCCAAATACTACACCACATTTATCACAAACAATCTGATACATTGTAATCGGTCTATACATAAGCTATTCTTCCTTCCCGTATAAAAGTTCAACACTCTTTCTTAGCACTGCCTCTATATGTTCTCTTTTGAGGTCTCTAGGCTGTCTAAGAAGCCATTCTATATCTCCGTCTATCAATTCTTGATAGGCTCTCCTTGATACTCCCATAACTATTCCTCCACTTTTACGCCAAACGGAGCACCATCATCAAATGTACATGACTCCATTCTGTATTTAAAATCACAACAAAAATTTGAATCTGGACTTGAACTAATTGAATTAATTCCATCAGAGATAGAAGAGATTTGAATCCGATGTCCATCTTTTTTATCCTTCAAGATTGAAAACGGCTTATGTTTACGCATTTCAGTCCAGCACTCTATAGCATCCTTGAAAGGACGGTACTCGGATCCAGGTTCTAGATTTGGCTTAATGCGATACTCTTTATTGCCATTAAACTCTATAACCTTTATTTCTGCCCATTCATTCGGAACGTTCTCATCTTCTATGGCACTTGGTTTGGTTCTACACTCAATTACCCTTCCTTCAGCATAAGCTTGCAGGATAGGATAAAATTCTTTAGCTTGATTTCTGTTCATGATTTAGTTCTCCATTATAATTCTTCATACATTTTTTGATGTCGTTCTAAACTATTTGTAAGTCTCTCAATAGCCATATTTTTCAATTCTTTAAAAGATATGAACCTAAAAATGGAAGTTTTTTCATACCCATTGTATCCTAGTCCATTAGACAATGTGATAGTTTCTTCTGTTGCATCTACTGCTTCCTTCCAATACTTAAGAGCTTTCTTTTCTTTTTCGATTATGCTTCTTAGGTTTGTAGCTTTGTTATAAATTTCTTCTGTCATACTTAGTCCTCCAATTCTTTAAGTGCCAAGACTAACTCGTTTTGAATATGAATTGCCATACCTTCACTCAATTTTATTCTTTTTGAGCCAATCATCTTGGAAACATTATTAATGTGAACTATTGCTTTATCTTTGCTCATTGCTTATCCTCCTTTGCTTTTTTAAGATAAAATTCGCTCCAATCTTCAAAAGTCCAATCTCTTGTGTTATGAGTAAGATTGAAAACTTCCGTATCTTTTTCTAACTGTAGTAACAGCCAAGCGTAATCTTCATATCGCTGTCTTAGCAATCTTTTGCGACACAATCTTACATGCTTGTATAACTTATAATCAGCGGTTGCAGCATCAAAGATTATTTTACCTACTATTACTAACAGATAAGCAGATATAACGCCTAATGCAATCCAACCTAATATTGTAATTACTAAGTCCATATTCTCTTCTTTTTACCATCTCCCTTTTACAGGAGATGGTGATTAGTTACTTAGATGGCTCAGTATATGATACTGGTTCCCATACATCGTAAGCTGTCAGCAGAACTGGAGCGATAACAGATGGAGCGAAGATGATAGATGCTACAACATCTGGAGCATTCAACTCGTAGTTAACACCTTCTACTTTGTTTTCCTTACTAGCCCAGCCATAAGGCTTTGCTGTAATCGTAGAGCCATCTTTCTTTTTAAAAGTCTTCTCGCTAGAGCAAGAAGCGAACAAACTTGCAACGACCAAGGCTGCTAAAATAATCTTTTTCATATTACTTCTATTTATGCCTCAAAGGCGGTTAGTTACTTTAAATAATTATTTTTAATTTTATCTGGTAATTCAAATTGAATTTGAAATGTTCTACGTATAGGATAGCCTTGATTTACATACGTCTTCCCAAGATAAGCAGTAGTTGCAATACTTGCATATCCTAAATTACCATTGCTCTCATAACAAGTTACATCACAATTATCATATACTGTGTCTATATCTGCTATGATTTTTCTGAGTTCTCCTAATTTCATATCTCTATACTTTTAAGTTAACAACTTATTCTTATAATTATTATACACATCACATGGAAGAGTACAATAACAATATCTCGAATCTGATTCTTGACACTCTTTATATTTATTAAAAGGACACTTTGCCATACCTACACCTCCATTTCGTGATTAATACCAAGACCGAATAGAAGGTGCTGGAGTTGATGGACAAAGTTAATACTAGCAAGATTATGTCTGTCTAGACCTACACACACCAAGAACTCACCCAAAGTTGTTATATCTTTTGTTATATACAGATAAGCTCTTTTTGTTGGCAATCTATACCAATCATAGCCATCATCCTTCCATCCATTCTTCTTTAGAATCTCAGAAGTAAGAGGTATTGGTACAATATTCTTAACCCAAGCACAGCAGTCACCTGAGAGATAGCCTTTCTCTCCAAATTCCGCACCTTCGATGTTCTCTAAGCAGACAACACCTTTCAGAACCGTTCCATCGTCCAACTTCAAAGTCTTTGATGGGTCAGATGATGTTACTTTGTAAACGACATTCTGTGCTGTACCTAGTGGTACTCCATTTGTCATCACCAAATCTCCTGGAATGTATTCTAGTTTATCCATAGCTTAGTCCTTTTTATTAACGAAATCTTCATACTCACCTATCGTGATTTCCACGAAGTCTGGATTTTGCTTCTCAGCTCTAATACTATCATCGAAGTAAACGAAAATGCGGTCTTTGTGACGTAAAAGCTGGGTGATGGAGAATCGGCTGACGTGCGGAACTTCGATATTCAGTTCCTTCAATATCTGGAAATGATGAGTAAAGGATTTATATGATGTAAGTACTGCTGCTATTGCCTTACCTTGCTTACTACGCTTGTTAGGCGCAATAGCTATATAGTAACCGTCCTCCAATTTTACGCCGTCTACCTTCTTCCACACCTTCTTATCTAACGTATCGTAACGCTCAGAAAGAACCCATATAGCGGTAATCTCGTACACTCTTGTGAGAGTTCTGTTAGGCTGATAGCCCTGATATTTTTCAAATTTGAAACCTACGGCTTCTTCTACTCTTTTCATGTAGGCTTGATGCTCTTCAAATTCTGCATCGAGAATACTCTTAATGTATTCATAAGCCTTTGTCCCTTGTTTTGCTTCGTATAACATATCTCTTTACTTTTTACGATGATTAAACTTTTTGATGGCATCTTTCTTTGAAGCTGCCATAATCTTAACACCATTGATGGTGAACTCATGCTGCGCCTTTAGCTGACACTTCCGCTTATCAGATGGAATGTTGCCTTTCGGAACATTAAATCTAATACGTGGAGAACCAAAAGGAAAATCATCACCCATTTGGTATTCCAATTCAGTTTGCATGCCAATTATTGATAGTAGTCCATTCATAATCTACCCTTTCTTTTTCTAAGTTCTAACATTCTCCTAGTTCTGCGATTTTCCTTGCCGCTAGGAGGGTTGCCACCAAGCTTTACTTCGGGGATTTCATAATTCATATAGATGGAAGCTTCTTTATTGAGTGCCTTAACTACTTCTTTAGTCAAGGCTTCTTTTAGTGATACACCATTTTGTGTTACAATTATCTTTGCACCGTCTCTAATCATACCTAGCCCTCCTATTTTTGATTACCAGTAATCAACTTGCGTAATTGAGATATAACCTCATTTACGTTCTTATCATGCGCTCCTTCGTAAAGTCCAAGGTTGAGCATAATAATGTTAAGTGCAGGGTCATTAATTTCAATAGCCCTTTCTATGAGTACATTAAGTACCTGTGCCAAAATCTTAAAAGTTATAGCATAAGGAGTATTGGATGAACACTCAACAATTTCTTTTAAGAACGCCGGTAAATCAACCTTCCATACCATATCGTTCATAACATAGTCACGAACTGTCTTACTTTTGATTTTCTTCATAATCACTTTACTCTTATAAATTGAACATTCTTTCCGTCTTTTCGCTCATTTGATGCGCACTTGATTCGATTACACGTTTCTATATTGATAATGTTTGCAATTTCATCAAAGAAACAACCAGTACAATCAGCTTCCTTGGTCTCAACTACTTTTAACACGACTTCTGCGCCAATAGGTAAATCTTCCATAATTAGACCTCCTCGTTATATTTATAAACAAGCCCGACAACCAACTTGACAAGTTCGTGATTTGTCATAACTCTAGTGTCTGTATTACCAAGTCTCAGCTCATCAATGATACGTTCTGCAACCTTCTTGATGTGCCCCATCTTAGACAGAGGAAAACGCTCAATGTCGGCAGCCTTATCAAGATGAAAGCACTCACGAAGGTAAGTGCCACGGATATGTTCGATTGTCGAACTTTCGCGAGTGACTACCCACACGCCCTCTTCTAGAGGACTATACGAGAGCATACTAACAGGCTCGTATTTTCCATTTATCTTTCGATAGAACGTCTTCGATATATCGAGGTCAGGAATCTTGTATTCCTCGTAGCGACCTTTACTGTTCTTTGTGTAAAGTTTTGGAATCTTTTTCATTTTTCTTACGTTTTAAGTTAGCTATTCTAGTTTCTCTAAGATACTCCTCAGATTTCTTCAATCCGAGTTTCTTAGCTTGTTTAGCGACCGCGTAAACGCTTCTGCCAACTATTCTAGCAATATCTTTGTTAGAGGAGTCTTGGTAACCTGTTTTTAATGCTCTTAATTGAGCTTCATTCCAAGGAGTGCCAGTATTATCTTGCGCATATTCTCCATCTATGATAATTCCGTTTATATCAAGATTAAGACCACTGAATATGCAAGCATTCGCAAGTGCTTTTTCGGCACGTTTATAATCAAGCACCTTTTTACCGATGATTTCGAATCCGAGAGAGAGTTTGTCAGGGCACTCTGAAAACACTTTCTTATCTACAGATTCAGGATATATAGCTTCCACTGCATTACGCATACGAGAATGAACACCCTTAATTGGGATAATAAAGTATTCGGCTATATTTGTTGCCCAAGAACCATTATATTCATCCATTGTCTTTTTAAATGCAGAAACAGAAGATTCAAGCATTCCGCTCAATATTCCAGACATAACAGTCATTGTGTACATCTTATGTCTTTCAATATGATGCTTTGAAAATTGGTTATCTAACGCATAATAACATTTCCTTACATCATCTTGTAGATTGAACTTGATGATAAAAGTAAGCTTATCCCATATCTCAGACATGCCGTCAGCTTTCATTCGTTCTTTGAATAAGTCAATCAGTTCATCTGAAAATTCCTTCGCCTCTGTCATTCTTCTCTTTACATCAAACTTAAATAGCTTTTCATCTTCCGATACCAGTTTAAATGTTTCATCTATGTTAGACTTGACAATTTTAGCAAAGCCGCCAACCATCGAGTAAAAAAGCATGTAGAGTTTGCTTATCTGTTCTTTTGATGGAACTGCAAGAGGAACACTTGCGAGTACACACGAATTATTTGGATTCCAATTTGTCTGCATACTATTTAAGAAAGACTTTAAACACACCACCTATTGCATTATCAACACTAATGCCTTCAGTTAGAAAATCACTTTTGAGAATATCATCAATAGAGTAACTCCAATCGCAACTACCTGTAAGACCACCCCAAGGTCGAAATGTCTTAAAACCAGATGATACATTATTGGCTGTATCGTAGTTATACACGCAATAGTTGTAACGTTTAGCAATTCTTTTGTCGTGATTAGATAATCCGTCCAATGGAATTATATTAACGTAATATTTTAGAGACAACGTAATTCTATCAGCGGTTGCATCAATGTAAAAGTCGCTACCACACTCGCCAAATTTATCATTGGTAACATGTACGTTTCCATACATATCTTCTATCGCATTCATCTTTTTTACCGCTAATCTTTTCATTAGGCTTTCTGTAATACCTCTTTGTTTTCTAGCCTCAACAAACGATTTCAGAAGTTCTTGCTGTAATAGTCCGCATTCTGTAGTTGCTTGTGCAGACAAATTATTGATTACCATTTCGTCCATATTACTTTGATTTAATGTTTCCGTATGCAGCATAGAAGCTATCGAGCTGCTGTGTTGTATGAACTAACTTCTGGTTGTAACTATCTCGCTCTGCTCTAGCCTTAGAAATAAAGACGAAGCTAACGATGAATGATATTACTATTGTTACAACTATGAACAACCAAGGCAGCTTGTGTACCGCCTTATTGATTGCTCTTCCTATATTTCTTAGGATAACCCAAGAATAAACACCGATAAACACTACCGCTTGTTTTGTGGTTGCGTTCTCAATACGTTCTTTCTGCGTCATAATTATTAAATTATTTAGTTCGATTGCACCAGTTATCGGTAGATTTCCAATAACCAGCTAACCATATTTCTTTCTTGGATGCGTCAGGATGCTCATTGAGCCATTCCTCTGCCATTTTACTTACGTCTGCCATAATTACTTTCTCAAAGAATCACCTGTAAAAGGAACTGCTTTTGTTGTTGCTATCAGTCTATCCACAACTCTATCTCCATATCTCTCAGTAAGCTCGTCAATACTGAGGTTTGTGGTAAGGATAAGCAATTTTCCCTTCTTCTCAGCATCGTCACAAAGTTCAGCAAATGGCATACGCTTGTTGCCATAAGAGTTAAGATTATCCTCTGTACCAATATCATCGACATAAATAATATGAAGTTTGAGAATTTCATCAATCTTTTTGTTCAACTCTTGTGCGCTAAAGATGTTTACCACCTTTTTATGTACATCTTTAATAAGAAGAGGAAGGATATACATTCCGATTACCGACTTACCTAATCCGCAACCGCCGAACATCAATAACCCTTTTCCTTTGTTGTCTGTCATCCAATCAACAATAGGGCGGTAATTGTGTTCGTTCCATTCTGCATTGCATCCAGACTTCATATTGACTACATATTGCAAGCCTCCACGCAAACGTTTCTCTGCATTAGGAATGCTTATTTGTACTCTGTCAATTTCTTGCGGATAACCAGTATTTCGCATCTGAGATATAAGGTTCTTGAAATATTCGCCATCTATTTGTTCCATCTATCTAGTCCTTTTGTGTAATCTTTATTTTTACTATTCTGTAAATTCATACCAACAGGAAGATTGTTGGCTTTCTTATAATGATATTTGTTGTTATTGTTCCACGTAACCAATCTGCTTGCAATTTGAAATACTTTCTCCATTTCAAACCGCATTTTTTTTCCACCATTATTCATTTCCGTCCAGTACCGATAGAAATCATTCAGCATATCCTTTCCGTACTCTTCGAGGTAAGGTTTCAAACTTTCTGCGAAATCTTTCTTTCGCTCCTCGATAGTTTTTTGTGTGTTAGCAAGTGTGTTACTTGATGCGTTAGCAGCACGTTTCCTACCTTTGTAACTTTTTATATCACAAATAGTTATTACGCTACCTTGGTGTGTTACTTGGTGTGTTAGTATGTGTGTTATATACCAATGTTTAAGCAACGTTCTTACGGTTTGCACTCCAATACATAGTTCACTCGAAATCTTGCGGATGCTAACAATCAATGTTCCGTTATCGTCTGCATTTGCTAGAAGATAAACAAACAAGTTTACGGCATTTGTCCTATCAAGTTTCATTAAATCACAATATTGTTCTTTGCTAATCTTAAAAGAATCCATTGTATTTAAAATTGTATGTTACACAATACTACTGCAAGTATTGCTCGTTTTTCTAAATATCATGCTGAATATGCAGTAGTGCGATATATTCATCAGAGTCGGGAAAATCAAAACCAGCCTCTTCTTTTGCCCACAATTTGAAATCAGAAATTGATTTACTCATTTCGTCTTTCGTAAGGTCAGCAGAAGAACGAAGATACTTATAGCATTCTCCTGTAAATTTATCAATCCCTTCTCTGAGGAATATATCTTTGTTCACTACCAGTTTATAGTAATGTGTCTTAACTTCGTCTAGAGTGTAGCCGTATTGAAGAGCAAATGCTGATAGAAGTAAATGAAGGTAGGCATTCTGATTTAAGGAACGCCCACGCTTCTCTTTCAGTTCTACCATAGCACCTTTGGTTTCCAACTCGGTTACTTTTGCTCTAAATTTTTCTAGCTCAAACACATTTTTTAGATTGAACCACATAAGCGTTGAATGCTCGTTTGATTAACTCTACGCTAGAATGGTAAATCATCAGGGTCAGATGATGGAGCAGCAGATTGTGGCTGCTGCGGTTGTGCAGGTGGAGTGTAAGGTGCAGATGGTTGTGCCACCCCTGCTGGTGCTTGTGCAGTAGCTTGTTGTGACACCTTAGTAACATTCCAAGCACGAATCTGATTAAAATATCTGCCTTGATATTCATGTGCATCAATATCAAAGCTAACGTTAATAACCTCACCGAGCTGAATGCCAAAATTAGCAATTCTATCTGCCCCAAAAACGTCAAAAGCCATCTTCTTAGGATATTGCTCTTGTGTTTCTATTACATAGGTCTGAGACTTCCACTCACCTCTTGCAGAAACGCCGCTTCTTTCAGGTAAAACGGCAATAACTTTTCCTTGAATTTCCATTATTTTTTATTTAAAGAATTTTGTAAAACCAAATCAGCCAACTCTTCAAAGTAGGCAACATCCTTAATAGCGGAATCTTGCTCACCAGTAACCTTTGATGCTATAGAACCTTTCTTCATAATCAAGCTATAAAGATAACTGTCAATAGTATCAATTCCCATCAGAATCCACGATGTAACAGCATTCTTCTGTCCGTTACGATAAGCACGGCATTCACACTGAGATAAGTCTGCCATCGTCCAAGGTAGCTCTGTGAATACGACATTCGATGAAGCCGTAAGAGTTAATCCTACACCAGCAGCTTTAATGGAACAGATGATTATTCTCTTTTTCTTAGCTTGGAAAGAGTCAATAGCCCATTGTTTCTGCTGCTGATTATCAGAGCCAGTAACGGAACATACCTCATTAGGAAACTCCTTTTTTATTGCATCAACAACGTCACGATGTTCTGCGAACACAATTATCTGTTCTTCCGTATCATGTAGAAACTCGATTGTTGCCTTCATCTTTCCCTTTCCAGATATAGAACGAAGATTCATAAATTTAACTAATGCCTTCATTCGTAGCTTTTTTCTAGCTTCATCCTCAGAGCAATTCTTATATTCAAGAAGGAATGTAAGCAGGTCTTTCTGACAAGTATCATATTCTTCTTGTGTTTCAGAATCAAGAGTAACACTAATTGTTGTTCTTGTTAGTTCAGGCAAATCTTTGAGCACATCTTTCTTTTCCCTACGGAAGTAACATGTTTCGTGAATCTTTTGATTAAGCTCTTCGAGATTCTCGTTTTCTCCATATCTATTACAGAACTCGCCATATCCGCCAAATTCATCAATTCTACCAAGAATAGCCAACTGACAAGCCATATCAGTAGCATGGTTAACCACAGGCGTACCAGTCAGCTCGTAGATATATTCCTTACCTTGGCAAATACCCATTATTATTTTTGACTGCCTTGTCGTTGGGTCTTTAACTCTTGCAGATTCGTCAATAATTACAGACTTGATAATTTTCAATTCATTACGGAATAAAAAGTTTTTAAGTCTTAATGGTTTAGAACCCAAGTCCACAACAAAATATTTCGCAAGAGACTCGTAATTGCATATAACCACATCATACAAATCCATCTTAGTAAGATGATAGCCGTATGTTGCGTTTACAGAATCCGTAAGGATAAGCGGACGAAGATTTGTGAATTTCTTGATTTCACGTTCCCAATTAACTTTGAGGGCAGCAGGGCAAATAACCAAGCAAGGAGTCGCTTTTGCACGTTCAATGGCAACGATGGATTGAACCGTCTTGCCAGTTCCCATATCGTCACCATTTATGCAACGCTTCATAGCGAGTTCCATGCGTACACCCTCTTCTTGATAATCGTATAATTTTGGTTTATCTGACATAATGATAATTATAATAAACACCACATTCTGAAAGCCCATTCAAGAGCCTTCTCTCTACCACGCAAATACAACTCGTCACCACGTTCAATCTTTTTGTAGAATACTTTCTTCTTAGTCTTTGAAACTGCAAAGATAAAGTCTTGATTTCCGTATCTAGGGTCAATGCTGTGCGTCAAGTCCATATACCATGCACGGCTTCTATCCCAGTCCACGAAATCAATCTGAGCTTCAAATTGTTCTTGTGACGTAGCTGCGGTAGTCTTCAAGTCTCCACCAAACTCGCCAAGCCACCAATCGAATTTACATCGTACAGGCAGTTCAAACTCGAAACCTTGATATTCCATCTTCATGTGTGGATTGATAAATGTTTTCTGACCGACCGCATTTTTCAAAACAAAATCAAGAAATCTGTCCTTTGTTGCTTGTTTCTTTAATACCGCAAGTCTGTCTAATCCCCATTTCCAATCCTTCTCTGTATATTTCTCATCATCAACCGTCATAGCGTAATGATTACACTTTTCTGGTTCAGTAACGAGAGCATCAACGAGAGTACCAAGATGGAATGCCTTTTTCTTGTCTGATTTCTTAACGAAGTTAAGCTGTGGGTTAAGAGCGAACTTCAATGCGGTGAGGTCTGAGTTGGAAACCTCACCACGTGAATAATAAGGGTCAAACGGTTGCTCTGCCATATTACTTAGCTGTTACTTCATCCTCATATTTAATATAAGGAGAAACGATATACTCTTCCTCATTGTTAGCATGTTTCTCGCAAGCCTTGCGCATAAACTCCAACTTAGAAGCAAGTTTGTCAGGTGACATAGAAGAACCCTCAATCGTCCACCACTGCTGAATAATATCGAGCCAAGCGTTTTTGTCAGTAACGACAAGACGTTTTGTGACCTTTATTTTCTGCTTACTTGTGTTGCCAACAGAAGTCTGAGCGAAGAGCGATTGAGCTTGTGCAGTAGCATGTTGTGCTGCGTTTTCAGCATCACGTTTCTCTTGCTCTGCTGCAAGCTTGCGTTGCTGCTCTTCCTTGGCTGCTTCATCAGCCTTACGGATAGTCTCTTCTTTAGCCTTACGTTCAGCCTCGGCAGCGGCAGCTTCAGCCTCCTTGCGCTTGCGTTCTTCTTCGGC
>ULJN01021661.1_pt1 | contig 46503 bp, 51 predicted proteins | sample 1950921 | NCBI WGS metagenome assembly ULJN01 (sample SAMEA4835476, study PRJEB28245) | human gut metagenome | biome: gut microbiome; material: fecal sample | place: Denmark | collected 2008
AGAAACTCTTGTTCTTGTGCTCGACTTCTCAAAAATCATACCAAGTGTTTTGCCGGCAAGAATTTTGTGCTCAATGCCGTGCTTCTGCTCGTATTTAAGCTGGTCGGCAAGGTTTAAAGTATTGATGATTTCTTCTGTTGACCAGTCCTCAAGTTTAAGTAAATGCTTCATTTTAATTCTCCTTTAATGTTTTTTCAAGAATATCAAGCGCAAGGTCGATTTCTTTTTTTGTAATGTTAAGCGGCGGCAACATTCTTAAAAGTGACTTTGCGGTAATGATAATAAGTCCGTTTTCAACGCATTTTGCCGCAATGTCGTGTGCGTCGCCGTCTTTAAGCTCAATGCCAATCATAAGTCCCATTCTGCGAACAGCCTTTACGCCGTCCATTTTGAGGACTTTTTCTTCTATATATTTACCCTTTGACTCAACCTCGGAGAGAAACTCCGGCTTTGAAATTTTATCAAGCACATAGTTTGCACCTGCGCAAACAACAGGGTTTGCACCGAATGTTGTGCCGTGAGTCGAAGGTGACATTACATCTTTTAGTTTTTCGCCGCAAACGCATAAGCCGATCGGAAGTCCGCCGCCAATGCCCTTTGCAACTGTGAAAATGTCAGGTTTTACTTCAAAATTCTGGAAAGCGAACAGCTTGCCTGTTCTGCCTGCACCTGTCTGTACCTCGTCAACAATAACAAGAATATCCTTTTCGTTGCAGAACTTAACAAGGCTCTGAACATAGTCTTTATCAAGGATATTTACACCGCCCTCGCCCTGAATAAGCTCAAGCATAACTGCGCAGGTTTTGTCTGTTACGGCATTTTCAAGAGCGTTCATATCGTTGGCGTCAACATATGCGAATCCCTGTGTAAACGGGAAAAAGTAGTTGTGGAACACATCTTGTCCTGTAGCCGAAAGTGTGGTTACTGTTCTGCCGTGGAAAGAATTGTTGAGTGTAATAATCTCATTGCGGTCAGCACCGTACTTATCAAAGCTGTATTTTCTCGCAACTTTAATGGCACATTCATTAGCCTCCGCACCGCTGTTTCCGAAGCATACCTTTGAAAAGCCTGTAAGTGTACAGAGTTTTTCGGCAAGATTACTTGCCTGTGGGCAATAAAAGTAGTTTGACATATGCTGAATTGTGTTTGCTTGTTCGCTTACGGCTTTTACCCAGCCGTCCTCGCACCAGCCGAGGCTGTTTACACCGATACCCGATGCGACATCAACATATTTTTTACCGTCCTCGTCATAAGCAGTTGCACCCTTGCCGCTTTTTAAAGCTACATTGTATCTGCCGTAGGTGTGCATTATGTACTGCGAATCTTTTTCCTTTGTATTCATCATACCACCCCTTAAGTGTTATCTACATCTTCGTTATTAAAGGAAAAAACAAATATATCCTCACGCTTTTTAAATCCGAAATCTTGCCAGAAGCTCTGACCCGTGGTGTTGTTCTGATAGCAGAAGATATGAGTTTTATCAATCCCTTGGTCTTTAATCGCTTTAATAGCGCTTTTTGCAAGTTCGTGACCGATTCGGTTTCTTCGGTAATCGGGCAGAACCGCCATATGGTGAATAAATCCTCGTCTGCCGTCATGACTTGCAAGTACAGTACCTACAATTTTACCGTCAATTACGGCAACCTTGCTCATACCCTCGCTTCTTGTCAGATAAGATTCTATTTTTGCTTTTTCGTCAGCCTTGGACAAGGCTCTTTTTGAGGTAATCTGCCAGAGGGCAAATACTTCCTCGTAGTCATCGATTGTCATTTCTCTGATTGTCATATCTGTTTTTCCTTATCAACTGCCCGTAGGCAAAATATTTGCAAATCTATTAATAGAACATTGTGCCGATACCCTCATCACTGAACATTTCAATGAGGATAGAGTGTTCAATTCTGCCGTCAATAATGTGTGCTCTGCTTACGCCGCTTCTTACAGCCTCAACACAGCAGTCAATTTTCGGAATCATACCGCCCTTTATGATGCCCTCACGCTTGAGCATAGGAACTTCGCTGACATTTACAACAGATATGAGCGAGTCTTCGTCATTTACATCTCTTAAAAGACCTCTGATGTCTGTCATAAGAATGAGCTTTTTGGCACCGATTTTTGCCGCAATGTGAGCTGCGGCAATGTCTGCATTTACATTATAAACATTTCCGTCATAACCGCTTGCAACGGTAGCCACAATCGGAATATAACCGTTGTTGATAACATTCTGCAAAGGTTCCGGATTTACTTCTTTAATCTCGCCCACATAGCCGAGGTCTGCACTTGTGACAAGTTTTTCCGCCATAAGCATATTGCCGTCAAGACCGCAAAGACCGATTGCTTTTCCACCGTGTTTTTCCATAAGCTGAACAAGGTTTTTGTTTACCTTGCCTGCAAGTACCATCTGCACAATGTCAATAGTTTCATCGTCGGTAACACGCATACCGTTTTCAAATTTGCTCTCTTTGCCGACTGCCTTAAGCATTGCATTTATTTCAGGGCCGCCGCCGTGAACAAGCACAACATTAACGCCTACAAGGCGCATAAGTGCAATATCGCTCATAACGGCGCTTTTGAGTTTATCGTTTATCATTGCGTTGCCGCCGTATTTTACAACAATTGTTTCACCGCTGAATTTACGAATATACGGCATAGCTTGTATTAAGACTTTTGCTCTTTTATTAATATCCATTTTTCATTTCCCCTGATATAAATTTAATGCCCGTTTTTCAGATAAATTATGGTTTGGCAAATTACTTTGCCAATTAGGTTCTGTAGTCTCCGTTGATTTTTACATAATCGTAAGTGAGGTCACAACCGTAAGCCTCGGCATAGCCATAGCCGTCATTAAGTGAAACCAAAATATTGATTTCCTTTTCAAGCAAAATTTCCTTTGCTTTTTCTTCCGAAAACTCAACTCCTGCGCCGTCCTTGCATACAAGAATATTGCCTTTGGCGGATTCAAAAGAAACATCTACCTTTTTAACATCAACATCAGCGCCGCTGTAACCGATTGCACACAATACTCTGCCCCAGTTAGCGTCCGAGCCGAACATTGCCGCCTTTACAAGGCTTGAACCGATAATGCTCTTTGCAACTTTAACAGCGTTGGGCTTGCTCTTAGCACCCTCAACCTTGCAAACAAGAAGTTTTGTTGCGCCTTCGCCGTCACCCGCAAGTTTCTTTGCAAGTGCTCTGAAAGCTGCGGTAAGTCCGCTTAAGAATGTATAGTAATCTTCGTTTTTGTTGGTAATCATTTTGTTGCCGGCTTTGCCCGATGCCATAATGGCAAGGGTATCGTTTGTAGATGTATCGCCGTCAACGCTTACCATATTGTAACTGTCCTCAACAGCCTCACGCAGAGCCTCACGCAGCATATCCGAAGAAACAGCCGCATCTGTTGTAACAAAAGAGAGCATAGTACCCATATTAATGTGAATCATACCGCTGCCCTTTGCAATGCCGCCGATTGTAACGGTTTTGCCGTCAAGCTCCATCTGCATAGCCATTTCTTTTTTTACCGTATCGGTTGTCATAATAGCCTCGGCTGCGTCTGTGCCGCCCTCTTTTGTAAGGTGACCTTTCATATATACGCAAGCCTTTAAAATAGGCTGAATAGGCAGAGGCTGACCGATAACGCCTGTTGATGCAACGATAACATCTTCCGCTTTTACACCGAGAGTTTCGCCTGCGATAAGGCACATATGATTTGCAATGTCATATCCGTTTGCGTTGCAGGTGTTTGCATTGCCGGAATTTACGATAACAGCCTGTGCAATGCCGTTTTCGAGGTGCTTTTTTGTTACCTCAATAGCCGAACTTTTAACAAGGTTTTTGGTATAAACAGCCGCCGCCGTACAGGGAGTGTCGCAATAAATCAGCGCAAGGTCACGCTTTGTTTTGTTTGACGGCTTGATTGACGCACAAATACCGGCTGCTGTAAAACCCATAGGAGAAGTAACTGTGCCTTCGATAAATCTGTAATTTCCCATAATAAAGCCTCCGTTTTTTATTTGCTTTTACCGATTAAAAAGCAGGTGGAACAATAACAAGACCTGTTTTTTCGTCAAGTCCAAAGATAATGTTCATATTCTGAATTGCCTGACCTGCTGCACCCTTAACCATATTGTCAATAGCTGCGCAAGCCACAAGCTTATTTGCTCTTTTATCGTGATGAATTGAAACATCACAGAAGTTTGAATAGCGTACATTGTGAATGTCGGCGCATTTGCCGTCGTCAAGAAGTCTTACAAAAAACTCGTCTTTGTAGAAATCCTCATACGCTTTTCTGATTTGCTCAAAAGTAACGCCCTCGTTAATATCCGCATAAACAGTGGCAAGAATACCTCTGTTGACAGGTAAAAGGTGCGGCACAAATGTGATTGTTACATCTTCGCCCGAAAGTTTTGAAAGCGTCTGCTCAATTTCGGGTGTGTGGCGGTGGCAGGCTACCTTATAAGCGTGGAATCCCTCGTTAAGTTCAGGGAAGTGATTACCTTGTGTAGGTTTTCTGCCTGCACCTGTTACGCCGCTTTTGCAGTCACAGATGATACCCTTTGTGCTTACAAGTCCGTTTGCGATTGCCGGAGCAATGGCAAGTGGGGAACAGGTAGTGTAGCAGCCGGGGTTTGCAATTAATTTTTTACCTTTAATTTTATCTCTGAAAAATTCAGGAAGTCCGTAAACAGCCTGCTCGTGTAACTTTTTGTCAAGGAAAGTGCCGCCGTACCACTCTGTATATTCTTCTTCGCTCTCAAGACGGAAGTCTGCGCCGAGGTCAATGAAAGCCTTGCCTGCGCTTATGCACTTTTCGGCAAGTTCCTGTGAAAGACCGTGGGGAAGTGCGGCGAAGATAACATCGCTTTTCTCAACAACAGCGTCTTGGTCTTCACAGACCATATCGTTTAAAAATGTATATGACGGATAAACATCGCTTAACTTCTGACCTTCAAAAGAAACCGAGCTGATAGCTGAAATTTCAGCCTCGGGGTGACTTGTCAGAAGTCTTACAAGCTCGGCACCGGCATAGCCTGTTGCGCCTACAATACCTGCTTTTATCATTTTAATCAATCCTTTGTATGCTGATTTTCTAAAGCCTTTCCCGTTATAGGGTAAGCCGATTACGCATTATAAATTCTTAGCAATCTCAGCCACACGCTTTGCCTGTGCCTTTACATTTTCAGAGGCAGGGCCGCCGAATGCTTTTCTTTCGTTTGTACAAGTTTCAAGTGAAATTGCTCTGTAAACATCATCGTTAAATACATCACAAACCTTTTTGTATTCCTCAATTGGGAGGTTTTCAAGGTCTGTACCAAGCTCAATGCATCTTGCAACGAGTTCGCCTGTTGCCTTGTATGCATCTCTGAACGGTACTCCGTTCTTTGTGAGCCAGTCTGCGCAGTCGGTTGCGTTAATAAATCCGCCTGCTGCCGCTTTACGCATATTCTGCGGAATAACTTTCATTGTGTCGAGCATTGGAGTAAAGGCTGTAAGGCACATTTTAACTGTATCAACAGCATCAAAAATTGCCTCTTTGTCCTCCTGCATATCTTTATTGTATGCAAGGGCAATGCCTTTCATAATTGTAAGTAAGGTCATATTGTCGCCGAAAACTCTGCCGCTCTTGCCACGGACGAGTTCTGCGATGTCAGGATTCTTTTTCTGCGGCATAATTGAAGAACCTGTTGAAAAAGCGTCGTCAAGCTCAATGAATTTAAATTCCCAGCTGCACCACATAATGATTTCTTCTGAAAATCTTGAGAGGTGCACCATAATAATAGAAAGAACAGACGCAAACTCAATGCAGTAATCTCTGTCGGATACACCGTCAAGCGAGTTGTTTGTAATTCTTTCAAAACCGAGCAGCTCGGCTGTAATTGTTCTGTCGATAGGGTATGTTGTGCCTGCTAAAGCACAAGAGCCGAGCGGCATTTCGTCCATTCTCTTAAGGCAGTCCTCAAGTCTTGACACATCTCTTAAAAGCATTTCGCCGTAAGCTAAAAGGTGGTGACCGAAAGTAATCGGCTGTGCTCTCTGTAAATGAGTGTAGCCGGGCATAACGGTTTCGCTGTATTTTTCCGCCTTGTCGGCAATAACCTTGATAAGGTCAACAACGAGCTTTTTAACATTTACAACTTCCTTTTTAAGGTAAAGTTTAATGTCAACGGCTACCTGGTCGTTACGGCTTCTTGATGTGTGAAGTCGCTTGCCGTTGTCACCGATTCTCTTTGTAAGCTCGCCCTCAATAAAGGTGTGAATATCCTCTGCTTCCATATCAATATGGAGAGTGCCGTTTTCTATGTCTGCAAGGATTCCCTTAAGACCCTGAACTATGTCGTCAGCCTCTTCCTGTTTGATAATGCCGCATCTGCCGAGCATTGTTGCGTGGGCAATACTGCCCTCGATATCCTCTTTATACATACGGCTGTCAAATGAGATTGAGCTGTTAAAATCGTTAGTGGTTTTTGAAAGTTCCTTTTTAAATCTGCCTTTCCAAAGCTGCATATAATCACCTCGGGTTAATGAATGATTGTTAATTTGTGTATTATTTATAATTGATATTGCTTTTTAAAAATATCCGTATAAACAACTGTCAGGGACAGAGAATTTCCCTGTCCCCGAACCGGAATAATTATTTTAATTCATACAAAAGTCTTTGAGTAAAAATTACTTAATAAGACCCTTTTTAGCACGAACCTTGATTGGAAGACCGAAGAGGTTGATGAAACCTGCACTGTCGTTCTGATCGTAAACCTGATCCTCGTCAAAGGTTGCGATTTCTTCATCATAGAGTGAATATGGGCTTGTAACACCTGCGTCAATGATGTTGCCCTTGTAAAGCTTTAACTTAACATCACCTGTTACATACTCCTGTGTGCTGTCAACGAATGCCGAGAGAGCCTCACGGAGAGGTGTGTACCATTTGCCGTCATAAACGAGTTCTGCAAATGTGTTTGAAAGGTTCTTCTTGTAGTGAAGTGTATCCTTGTCAAGGCAGATTTCCTCAAGCTTGTTGTGTGCAGCGTAGAGGATTGTGCCGCCCGGTGTTTCATAAACTCCACGAGCCTTCATACCTACAAGACGGTTCTCAACGATATCTGTAATACCTACGCCGTTTCTGCCACCGATTTTGTTAAGCTCCTTGATAAGCTCTACAGAGTCGATTTCCTCGCCGTTAAGCTTTGTAGGAACGCCCTTTTCAAATGAAATTGTAACATACTCTGCCTTGTCGGGAGCCTGCTCAGGAGAAACGCCGAGTTCAAGGAAGCCCTCCTTGTTGTACATAGGCTCATTTGCAGGATCTTCAAGGTCAAGACCTTCGTGGCTTAAGTGCCAGAGGTTTTTATCCTTAGAATAGTTTGTTTCACGGTTAATCTTGAGCGGAATGTTGTGCTTTTCAGCGTACTCGATTTCGTCCTCACGGCTCTTGAATTCCCAAGTTCTCCAAGGAGCGATAATCTTCATATCCGGAGCATAAGCCTTGATAGCAAGTTCAAAACGAACCTGGTCGTTACCCTTACCTGTGCAACCGTGGCAAATAGCGTCAGCGCCCTCGGCCTTAGCAATCTCTACAAGTCTTTTAGCAATGATAGGACGAGCAAATGATGTACCGAGGAGGTACTTGCCCTCGTAAACAGCGCCTGCCTTAACGGTAGGAATGATGTAATCGTCAACAAACTCCTTGTTAAGGTCTTCAATATAAAGTTTAGATGCGCCTGTCTTAATAGCCTTTTCCTCAAGACCGTCAAGCTCTGTGCCCTGTCCTACATCACCCGAAACAGCGATAACCTCGCAGTTGTCATAATTTTCTTTTAACCAAGGAATAATAATAGAAGTATCAAGTCCGCCTGAATAAGCGAGAACAACTTTTTTAATTTTATTGTCAGCCATTTTAATTTCCTCCATAGAAATGATTTATATTACTCTTACATTATACGCTTTCTGACGGAAAAATCAAGTGTTTTTTGAATAATTATTCAATACACCGTAAAATTGTGATAAATGCACTTAATTCAAAATAAAACCCAAGGTTTTTACAGCAAAATCAACCTTGATTTCAACATAAATCTTCAATATATGTATAAAAATGCATATATGCAGAAATAATGAATATTCATTTTTTACGCTTGATTTTGCATAAAATGTATATTTTAATGAATATTCAATGCAGATATTCATTTTGACTTGCGGCAAAGCAAAAAAATAAACAGCCGATTGGATGTTTAATCAAAGTAAAACAGGTCTTCAAATTTTTTGTCCAATGAAATGCATAAAATCAGAGCAAGTTTTATTGTCAACTTTATTATACATATGCTAAGTAAACTTGTTAATAGATTTTTTGATTTATTTATATCACTAAATACAAGCAAGTAAAAAAGCCCGACTGTTTTTACATAGTCGGGCAAGAGTTATAAAATTGCAAGATTTCTTTTCCATATCAAAATTCTTTTTACAGACTCGTCGAGTCTGTCTGCTGTAATTTCTCCGCTTTGTACGGCATTAAGCAATGCGGTATATTCGCTTTCAATATCGCCGCAGCAGAGGAAGTCATTGCCTGCTTTAAAAGCGACAACCGAGAGTGGTTCGTAAATGTCAAGGGCATCAACGGCAAACATATCGAGGTCATCGGTCATAACAACTCCGTCAAATTTAAGCTTATCTCTTATAACCTTATGCACAGGCTCAGAGAGCGAGGCGGGATTATCGCTGTCAATCGAATTTACTGTTACATGCGACACAAGAATACTGTCTGCGCCTGCGGCTATACCTGCCTGAAACGGCAGAAAATCGTTGTTCTGCAAGTCCGAGAAAGTTCTGTTGTCTGTAGCGCTGGAATAATGTGTGTCGCCGTTATCTCCGTATCCGGGGAAGTGCTTTAATACAGTGCCGAGTTTTTTCTCTTTGCTTGCTTTTACAACAGTATCCACAAATTTGCTTGTGCTTGCGGCGTCACTTGAAAAAGACCTGTAATACATAAATGAATCAGGGTCGGAAGTGATGTCGCAGACAGGCGCCATATTTACATTTACTCCGAGTGAAAGCAAAAACTCCGCCTTATCGTATGCGTCATCTTCAATAGCACTCCAACCGCCGTTGTTAAATGTATCGCTCGGTGAAAGGTATGCGCTGTCCCTTAGGTTTGGATTATCGCTCGCTCTTACAACCGTTCCGCCCTCTTCGTCTGTGCCAATAATAAGCGGAATTTTGGCATTGGACTGCATAGCGTTTATATCGGCATTCACTTCTTCTTTTGTCTTGCCGTCAAAATCTACACCGAACAGCAAAACGCCGCCGATGTGGTATTTGTTTATTGCGTCGCTCATATCATTGCCACGACAATTTACATAAAACAGCTGTCCGACTTTTTCTTCAACCGTCATTTTTGAAATCATATCGTCAATGTCTGAATACGTGTCGGGAGGAGCGGTGGTTTCTGTCACTGTTGCCTGACTGTTTTGCTCGTCATTTGTCGACTGTGCTTTTGAAGCTTCGCTTGTGTTCTGGCAGCCTGCAAGCGCTGTTGCCAACATTGCTGCGGTGAGAAGTGATGTAATTGTTCTTTTGATTTTCATTTTATCCCTCATTTAAAAATTTCGACAGTCGTATTTTCTACAAATCTGTCCTTAAAAGTTTTCATCTTTTGCATATGCGGTGTGTTAAGATGTTCTTTTTGCAATTTTTCGGACTGCCATTTTTCAATAAGCAGTACCTCATTGCTTTTTCCGAATGACGGTACAAAGTAATCGTATTTTATACAGCCGTTTTCATTTTGTACAATCTGCGGAAAGCCCTCGTTTTTAAGAGCTGTCAAAAAGTCATTAACCATACCGTTTTTAACGGAATATTTTACGATAAGCGTGATTTCTTTCATTTTATCTCCTTGTCGGTCTTTTTAAGTGTTTTGTAAGTTTCAAAATAAAAGAATTTGTCTATATATGTACCTATTATACCAACGACTTTGCCCATTGTAAAGGCTGCAAGTACAGTTCCTATACCAAGTCCGTCAAGATGACCAAGGCAAAAGAAAGTAAGCACAGCGGTTATAAAAATCTTCCGATATAACAAATTATTATGTACACTGACAGCCTGCTGTCAGTGTGCATAAAACAAAATTTGAAAAAACAGGCGGTAGCCGTTGTAACCGGAAATGCCCAAAATATAGGCAACGCATTGCGTTGCCTATGAAGGTTAAGTATGTTTTTTTATTGCTCTCGCATTGACTTCCGCCCATTCGTTCAAGCCGCCAAGCAGCAAGCTGTTTGGCTATCGTTAGATTGCATAAACGGAAAGTATTTGTGGGCTTTGCCCACACCCACAACCTTTGAAAAGGTTGACCAAACTTTTATAATACTTTGCAAAATTATTTTGCAAAACCATAATTTTAATTATCGTTTTGCTATTGCTCGCTGTAAGGTGGTAACATCCCTTACATCACGGCGACCGTCAAAGTTTGTATCTGTGTAATAATACTGGAGCGAATCAAGCTCAACCGATCCGGAAATGTACTGTTGCAGAAAAGTAACATCGTTTACATCTACTGTGCCTTGAAGGTCAATATTGCCGAATCTCAATATGTATATATTCGAACCGACAGTACCGCCTCCGCCGCCGACTACATAAGGTTTGCGGTAAGAAAATGTAGTGCAGTAATCTGTTGGTTCATTAATTTTGGTAGACAGATAAATTTCCACGCAGCCGTCCTTATCCGGAACTACGCCCGTTACAGCGCCGCCGCTCTGAAAGTACAAGGCGGAGTCATAATAACCGCCGCCGTCTGCTTTTTCGTATTTGAACTTATAATCATGACTGCCGATACTTGAGTATTCCATTGTATGCGAGCCGTCCTTGTTAAAATAATTCGGAGCTAACTCGTGAAGATTTATTTTTGCTTTAACATACCTTCCGCCTTTATCGTCAAATGTGTAATATGCATGTAAGTTACCAGAACCGCTTGCAAAATAGCGGGCATATTTTTCGGAAGACGGCATAAAGAGTGTTTTGTCACCGCCTATACAATCGGCAAATTTCATTGAGTAGTTTTTTTGAGTATCGCCTCCCGTAAATAATACTCCGTTTGTATAATCGGACGGAATATTGTACGCAGAAACCAAAAGCGTGTTGTTGCCGATGCTTTTTGCCGAGTTGTAAATCTCAACACCCTTATGCGGCTTAACGGTTTTTGCGTTTGCGGTCACTGCTGCACCTGCAGTCAGCACCGCACAAAGAATTAAACATAAAAATTTTTTCATTTTATACTCCTTTATAATTATTTGGTAATAGTTTGTTGTAAGTCTGTAACATCTTTAACATTTGTTTTACCGTCACGGTTTATGTCGGAATAAAACATCTGAAGTTTATCAAATTCCGCATTGCCCGCAAGGTATCTCTGCAAAAGGGTTGCATCGTTTACATTTGTACTGCCTTTAAGGTCAATATTGCCAAAACAAAGCATCGGCACATACATACTTATTATTCCGCTGTAATTAGGCAGGAAGGTTGAAAATGCGGTTTTCAAACCGGGTTTTGCTTTTATATAAATTTCCACACAGCCGTTCTCGTCGGGTGCAACACCGTTTACCGCACCGCCGCTAAAGAAAGTGAGATTGGATCCATTTTCCCTAAGAGTGTAGGTTGCTCCGTTTCCGTCTGTATCGGTATATGAACCGTCACTGTTAAAATAGCTTGAAACATCGCTTAATTTTACCTTTAGTTTTGCATATTCGCCGCCTGTATTCGCAAAGGAATAGCCTGCATAAGTATTTCCGCTGCTACCGCCGTTTGCCGAAACAAAGCGAGTATAGCTTTCGCTTGAAGGCATGGGAATAACGGTATTTTTACCTATACAATCCTTGTATTGTACAGCATATGGTTTTCCTGTGTTTTTGCCGTAAAAACACACTCCGCCAAGCGTATTTTTACTAAGATTATAAGTAAACACATTTAAGGTGTTGTTTTCAAGTTTTACCCCTGAATCAAGCACCTGAACGCTCTTATTCTCCCGAACAACTGCCGCATTGGCAGAAACTATTGAGCATGTTGCCATAACAGCCACAAGTGCTGTACTTAAAAGTTTTTTCATTGATTTCCTCCTCGCTTTAAAACTAAATTAAAATTAATATCCATAGTATTCGGCAACGGCTGTCTGCAAAGCGGTAACATCCTGAACATTTATTTTGCCGTCACGATTAATGTCGGCATGGTACATTTGCAGAGAATCAAACTCTGCATTGCCCGAAAGGTACTGCTGGAGCAATGACGCATCGTTTACATTTACGCTGTAATCTAAATTTATATTGCCAAAAGTAAGCTTATATATATCTATGCCGTTTGTTCCGCCGCCACCGCCGCTTGTCAGCCCCACATCAAAGCCGTATTCTGTAAAGTAATTCACACTATGGTCTACCTTTGTACTCACATAAAATTCCACATATCCGTTGCTGTCGGGAACTGCACCGGTAAAAACTCCGCCGCTCTGGAAAAACAAAACAGATTCATAGTAGCCGTCCTTTACCGTTTGACGAGTAAAATTATATGTATGTCCGTCTTGGGTGTGTGTGCCGTTACTTTTAAATTCATTTGGATTTATATCCGACAGCTTGGCTCTTACCTTAACATATTCTCCGCCTGCCTGTCTTAAATCCAAATTAGTGGTTCCGCCCATACTGCTTGAAAGACAAGACCAAATATTATATTTTTCGTTAGACGGCATAGTTATTGTTTTTGGTGCCGATAAATAATTCTTAAATATATATTTGTATCTTTTTCCGCTTTTTTGACCGTCAAGTACAAATCCGCCGCCTGAACCTGTATTCTTCATATTGTATGTGTAAATACTTATAGTGTTGTTTTTAGTTGTTATTTTTGAACTCAAAATTTGATAATCCTTATTTTGTTTTACCGCTGCGTTGGCAGATACCGCCCCACCTGCCGCCATTAAAGCAACGAGTGCGATACTGATTAATTTTTTCATTATTTATCCCCTCAATATAAAATTTTTGTAAAATAATAAATATTACATACAGTCAAGTAATATTATACAATATTTTAAAAGATAAAGCTATAACGCAAAAAGCCGAATTTTTAATTCGCTTATAGAAAAGTTACTGCACTTTGCACATACAACTCTGTTTTAACTTGTTATCACAAAGAATTTATGCTATTATTCTAATAATGAAAGGCGGTAATAATATGTTGAATTTCTGCTGTCCTGTCTGCAAAGAAGAATTAAAACTTGACGGTCGAACCTACAGATGTATAAATAACCATTGTTTTGACTGTGCAAAGCAGGGTTATGTCAATCTTTTGCAGAGCAACAAATCCAAAAGCAAGCGTCACGGTGACGATAAACTTATGATAGAGGCAAGAACCGAGTTTTTAAATACAGATTCGTACAAGCCACTGTGTGACCTTATGTGCGAACTTTTGCAAAAATATATTCCGCAAAATGCCTGTGTGCTTGATGCCGGCTGCGGCGACTGCTATTATACAGGAAAAATTGAAAAAGCTCTTGCAGAAAAAAACGCAAGTATAGCGGGTGTGGATATTTCAAAATTTGCTCTTATTGCAGCGGCAAAGCGCAGTAAAAATATTCGTTTGGCTGTAGCAAGCGTATTTGCTTTGCCGACAGCGGATTTTTCCTGCGACGCGGTGCTTAATGTATTTTCACCTTTTGCGCCGGAAGAATACAACCGAGTTTTAAAAAGGGGCGGAGTGCTTTTGCGTGTAATTCCGCTTGAAAATCACCTTTTTTCTCTCAAAAAGGCGGTATATGACAATCCGTTAAAAAATCCGAAAGAAAACACCGATATTGACGGGTTTATTCTTGCCGAAAGCAAAGAACTTAAATACAGCATAACGCTTGATGATAACAGAGAAATTGAAAGCCTTTTCAAAATGACTCCGTACTACTACAAAACCTCTCGCACCGACCAACAAAAGCTGGAGAAATTAAACTCACTTACGACCGAAATCGAATTTTGCGTGCTTGTCTATAAAAAGCTGTAATCGTGATAAATACTAAGGTTTTAGAAAAATCTTTTTTGAAATTACGCATTAGCATAAGAGAGTATAAGAGAGAATATAAGCGAATTTTAAAGTTTGCGTAACGGTAAATTAAATTTTTGCAAAAAAGTGTTGACAATGCAAAATAAATGTATTATAATTCTAAGGCACAAGTAAATTACAGGAGGATTTGTTATGTCAACATATTTAGCTAAAAAAAGCGAAATTGAACGCAGCTGGTATGTAATTGATGCAGCAGGCAAGCCACTTGGTAGAGTTGCTACTCAGGCAGCAGTTCTTTTAAGAGGTAAGCACAAAGCAACATTTACACCAAATGTAGATTGCGGCGATCATGTAATCATCATCAACTGCAAGGACGCTGTATTAACAGGCAACAAGCTCACTCAGAAGAAGTGGCAGCGTCATACAGGCTATATCGGCCATCTTAAAGAAACAAGATACGATACTCTTATGGCTACAAAGCCAACAAAGGCTATGGAGCTTGCTGTTAAGGGTATGCTTCCAAAGAACACACTCGGCAGAGATGCTTTGCTCAGACTCAGACTCTTTGAGGGTGCAGAACACAATCATCAGGCTCAGAAGCCTGAAATGGTTGAAGCTTAAAAGAAGGAGGCAAATTAATAATGTACGATAAGACACCTTATTTTTACGGCACAGGCAGAAGAAAAAGCTCTGTTGCAAGAGTAAGACTTTACCAGGGTACAGGCAAAATCACAATCAACGATCGTGACATCGACGATTATTTCGGTCTTGAAACACTCAAGCTCATCGTTAGACAGCCTCTCGCCTTAACAGAAACAGATCAGAAGTTCGACATCGTTTGCAGAGTAGCAGGCGGCGGCGTTACAGGTCAGGCAGGTGCAATCCGTCACGGTATTTCCAGAGCACTTCTTCAGTACGATTCAGAGAACCTTCGTTCAACACTTAAGAAGGCAGGCTTCTTAACTCGTGACCCAAGAATGAAAGAGCGTAAGAAATACGGTCTTAAAGCAGCTCGTAGAGCACCACAGTTCTCAAAGAGATAATCAAGTTCAATTTTCAAATCCTCAAAACCCTTGTGTTTTGGGGATTTGTTCATTTTTTAGGCTATCAAAAATCGTGCAAAATTCGGACGGTATGACACAAGTATGCCACACAGTATGACACAAAATCAGCAGAACCCAAAGCGGAATTCTGCTGATTTCTTTTTATAGTTTATTCAATTCGGTTCTTAATATTTCAAATTCAAAATGAGTATAGACCATTTCACCAATACCTTTGCCGGAATGCCCTTGAATTTTCCTTCTCATTGCTTCATCAAGTCTGTTTTCCTTCCACATTGTTGTGAAAGTGTGTCTTGTATCATCAGGTGTGTGTTCTTTCTGTTCGCCTTTGTCATTGGTGTATTGTAAAATACCCATATCAGAAAGAAGTGGTTTCCAATAGGTATCTGTGTATTGACCGTGATTTGTGTCAAATCTGAAGGGTTTACCATTCAATTGTGTAATTAAATATTCATTGTCCTTCTGCATCCAATGTTGGAAGAACGGAAGTGTTCTTTCGTGAATGGGAACTTTTCGGACAGCATTATCATTTTTACCCTTTTCAATCCGAAAGGATTTTTCTTCAAGGTTCACACTTTCCTTCTTGACTGCAAATAATTCACCCGGTCTAACACCTGAATATATAAGCATCAGAATCACTTGAATATATTCGTTGTTTTCAGACCACCGCCACATTGCATCAATTTCTTCAGCGGTGAAACGATAGTGTTTATCACTTTTGGTCGGATTGCCGATATTCAAGAATTCAACCTTGTGTTTGTCATTACCAATGATTTCATTCTGAACAGCATAATCAAATAATTGGTTGAATAGAATTTTTAGCTTCTTTAATGTGGGATAGTTCTTTCCGGCTTTTATTGCTGAATCAACAACACCCTGAAGATGCGGCAATTTGATTTCGCTAAACTGCATTGAACTTATTGATGAACACAATTTATATGATGCCTGATAACCATTAATATTTGACCGGCTGATTTCTTCAAATTTCCGTTCAGACCACCTGTCATATACTTCAGAAAATGTGATTGATGGCTTAATGTCATAAGGATTTGCATTGTATTCCGCAAGTGCTTGAATTGCAGCTTGTCTTGTGGGATAATAACCAACCGTTATATATTTTTGCGTGACCTTGGTATTACTTTCATTTATTTCCCATCCAACTGTTTTTCTTGCTCTCCAAGGGTTTCTGCGATTGCCTGATAATTTTGATACATTTCCAAAACCATTTGGAAACTTTCTGCATTTGCCCATAAATGTATCATCCTTTCCTATTGATTTTTCAAGGAAAAAATGATATAATTATTATAATCAAATCATCCTTGATTGCTGATCGCTTTCATTTTTGGCTTGGTTGTTCTTTGAATCCCTTGGTTGCAGCCGGGGGATTCTTTCTTTTTATCACCGTTGCAGCGGTGATATATCATTTAACCGTGTTTTCATCGTTTGAGCCGTTGTCTGTTTCAGCAGATGACGGTTCTTTTTTATACTTGGGGTTTAGCGTTAAATCAGAAACATATTCACAGGCTTTAGTTTTTCCATCTGAATTCAATGAATCAAAGTCATTGAGCAATTCCAAAGCATCACTTCCAAACGCTTGTTGTATTTCTTCTTGCAGTTTTACATCTGACCGAAGCTGTTCCACATCAACTGTTAAATCAAATGGTGAAACATTCAGCACCTTGGCAATTGATGTTAAAACTGATGAACTGACACCATCAGAATCTCTTTTGGTAATTGAATAAAGAGTATTCAAGGAGATTCCGCTTGCTTGATGTAATTCTTTAATGGTCATTTTCTTTTCTGCTAAAATTCGTTTAATATTTTTCCCAACACCCATTAAATCACCACCTTTGCACTAATTATAGCACACAAAAAAGAATGATGCAATACTTTTAGTGAAAATTCAAAAAAATTAGTGCAAAACCATTGACAATGCACTAATGATGGGGTATAATGTAATCAAATAAGGGCGTATGCCCTAAATGAAAGGTGGTGGAATTGATGAAAATTTCAGTTCAAAAATTAGAAATGGCTATGGCAGATGCTTGCTTGCTGACTACTGATTTATGCAGAACAGCAGAAATCAACTGTTCAACACTATCAAGAATCAAATCTGGTAAAGATGCAAACCCTTCAACCGTTGGCAAGATTGCCAAGGCACTTGGTGTGACGGTTCAGGAACTGATTGAAACAAAAGCTGCAACTTCTAATCAGTTCAACAGGGATTCAGAGAACAACCAAAACTAAAAGTGAAAGGAAGATTAAAATGCAAAAAAAATGAAAGGAAGTGATGAATGATGTTTTACAGGGGTTACATTATGACCAAGGATAAAAAATCCATAGAAAAATTCAAAGGTGTAGCAACCTTGAAAACCCTTGAACAAGTTCAGTCACTACCTGAATTTGCAGGTGTAATGGCAGAAGATTCAATCTTGGTTGATATTGATGATATGGAACAGTCAAATCTTCTGTTGGATATTTGCGATAAAGAAGGCATCAGATGCAAGGTTCTTCAGAGCAGGTCAGGAATGCACTTCCTTTTCAAAAACACGAAAATCAAGAACTGCCCAAACAGAACCAAACTTGCCTGCGGTCTTACCGCTGACATCAAAGCCGGGTTCAAAAGTTCCTATGAGGTTTTGAAAATTGATGGCAAGGAAAGAACTGTTCTGTATGACATCCTTGAAGGTGAAGAATATCAGGACATTCCAAAGTGGTTATTCCCAATTAAGTCCAATGTTGATTTCACATCAATGAAGGCAGGTGACGGGAGAAATCAAGCATTATTTAACTATATCTTGACACTGCAAGCTGCTGACTTCACGATTGATGAAATCAAGCAGTGCATCAGGATAATGAATACATATATTCTGAAAGAACCCCTTCCTGAAAGTGAAATTGATGTTATTTTAAGGGATGAAGCATTCAAAAAGCAAGCATTCTTTAAGAATAGGACATTTCTTCACGATGTATTTGCAGAGCATATCAAAAGAACATACAACATCAAGAAAATCAACGGTCAACTTCATATATACTGTGATGGTGTATATGTCAGCGGTGACAATCAAATCAAAAAGGCAATGCTGAAGGAAATATCATCATTGACCGATGCAAAAAGAACTGAAGTGATGAAACAACTTGACTTGATATGTGATGAATATACCATTGATGAACAGAATGCTAATATGATTGCCTTCAGAAATGGCATTTATGACTTGGAAACTGACAGTCTGAAACCGTTTTCACCGGACATAGTAATCACAAACCGCATTCCTTGGGACTACAATCCCACCGCATATTCAGAACTTGCAGACAAGACCCTTGACAAGATTGCCTGTCACGATGCTGAAATCAGAACTATTCTTGAAGAATGTATTGGTTCTTGTTTCTATCGGTCAAACACTTTGGGTGGTGGTAAAGCGTTCATTCTGACGGGTGAAGGTTCAAACGGAAAGTCCACCTTCATTGAAGTCCTTCAGACTGTTTTAGGCGAAAGCAATTATTCTGTTCTTGACCTGAAGAACCTTGATGCAAAATTTTCTACAATTATGTTAGTTGGAAAACTTGCAAATTTGGGTGATGATATTTCAGATGAATTTAATTCTGATATATCAGTATTCAAAAAAATTGTCACCGGCAATTATATTACAGCACAGCAAAAGGGGCAACCGGAATTCCAATTCAAACCGTTCTGTAAGTTGTTATTCAGTGCAAATAATATCCCCCGAATAAAAGACAGAACAGGAGCAGCACAAAGAAGATTGCTGATAATTCCTTTTGAAGCAAAGTTTTCAAAAACTGATGCCGATTATGACAATACAATTATTTTCAAATTGAAGGCACAGGAATCTATTGAATACTTTATCAGGATTGGTATTGAAGGTTTGAAAAGGGTTCTTCTGAACAGTGACTACACATCTTCAACAAAGGTTGATAAAGAATTAGAAGAATACAGAATTTCGAATGACCCGGTATTGTCCTTCGTTGAGGAAGTCGGTGTAGATTCAATTGAAAATGAACCGACAAAAGATGTGTTCTTGCATTATTCAGCATACTGCGTTCAGAACGGATTTAAACCGTTGTCAAACATTGTTTTTTCAAAGCAAATATGCAGGATATTGAATTTTGGTACAAAGCAAAAGAAAGTTCAGAATAAAAAATATCAGATATTTTGCAAGGTGGTACAAGATGACTGCTAAAAAGTACAAGGTAGTACAAGATGATAAAAATCATCTTGTACCCCTAAACACCTTGATTAATATTATATTTTCAACAACAGTACAAGAAGTACAAGAAAATTATAACTTTTTATTATAAAAAAGAATATTAAAAAATTTTAAGTATGAAAAAAAGAAGTAATATAAAAATAACTATTTTCCTTGTACCTTGTACCCTATTCATACGGTGCTGAAACACCTAAAAACAGAACAACTAAATCAAAAATGAAAGGAATTTTATTATGAACTACAAACCACCGTTTGCATCAGAAAACCTTGTGACCGATATTAAAAGAATCAAGGAATTTTGTAATGTTAAGAGAATCAGAGTGATTCACACGCTGAAAACAGATGGAATCACTATAACTTTTGAATGTAAGAACACCATTTCCGGCAAAATCAAAGAATACACCTTCGCACCTTGGAATGTGAAATATAAAAGCAATCAATTCTACCTTGACAACCCCATTCTGTGGTTCTTTGATAATGAAAAAGGTTGTTATGAAGATTCGGTTGCCTTCACCCTTGCCTGTATGAAGGCATTGACGGAAAAAGGCATTGATGTTGATTATGCTTGGTTTTATAACCCTGCTAAACTGGCAAATGAACTGATGAAGGTTTATCCTTCCACACTTATTGAATATTGAAAGGATGGTTTGAAAATGAAAATAATAAATGTTCTTGAAAATATTAAGGTTGAAGATGTGATTTCCGTTATGGTTGATGTAGGTGTTTGTAGCGGTAAGCCAATGATATTTGTTGACACAGACAGTCAGGGTGAAATTCAACATACCTTGACTAATGGCTTTGAAATTTATCAGTGTAATGAATTTCTGCGTTCCCTGAATCTGATGCCTACTGAAGAAATTGCCTTTGCAACTTATCCGTTTTATGTGTTGTTGGTCAGAATGTGCAATAGATTTCTGAAAATTCGTAAGGTGATGGAAGAAGTCAGCGGTATGAAATATGATGAAATTGGTATTCTTGCAAGTCAAGTTTATGATTGCATCTTGAACCGCCTTCTTGCTAAACATCACATTGCATCCAAAGGATTTGATGCTGCTATGCAAAAAAGACCAATGACAGAATGGGTTGCTGAAGCTATTACATACTTCAGATGATTGAATATAGCCTTCGCACGGTCAGAAATTGGTTGTGTGAAGGCTGATTTCTGCTAAATTCATCAATGAATTTAGGGTTTTGTATTATATAGAAAACAGGTGAGTTAAAATGACTTCAATACATATCAAACAATTGTCAAAGGCTATTGATGACAAATCAACGGGTGCAATTATTGAATGTAACGGCAAGAAACAGAAGGTTCTGTTCAACCGGGTTAAGGTGGGATATGGTGAAAAAGTGTTTTTTACTTGCCTTATATGCGGTAAAAACAAAGAACGGTTATATTTAGAAGGCAATTTGTTCCGCTGCTCTGACTGTTGTTCCGTGAATCCGTATAAAGGTATTCAAAATACTACAAAAGGCGGTTACGATTATATTGCCTATAAGATGCAACGATTTGCAATAAAGTGTGGTATTGGTCGGTTTGACTTTCCATTTGATTATAGCAAACACCCGAAACCCAAAGGAAAGCATAAAGATAAATGGGAAAAGAATCTTGCTATAATGCAGTGCCTTGAAAATATGCGTTTTCAGTCTATTATTTACAATAAGATGTGGAATCCAATAACTATTAGAAGCGTGGAACAAGGCAAAAACAAGTATTTATCTTATCCACTGTTTGAATTAAAACAATATCTTTTTGCGATTGATAGCGGAGTTTTGAAACAATGATAGACACTTGATAGGCAAAATCACTTATAACCATTTATTTTATGGGATTTACAAGTTATCATACCGATAATTCAAGTAAAGGATGGTGATTAAAATAAGAAATGTTTCTTTGGAACAAGCTGCATCCGTAATTGGTAAAGGAAATGTTCAGAAATTGATAGATGCTTTTCCGGGCGGTCAAATATATTTCCGCAGGGATTTTGTCGATGTACAGAGCAGAAACAAAGTAATACTTAATGACTTTTATTCAGGAACAATTGACCGACAACAATTAGCGGAAAAATATCAGTTGTCCTTGTCTGCAATTGATAAAATCATTAAAAGTGCAACAACAAGCAATCACAATATATAGTGGAATTTTCATTGAACATTACAATATATAGCGCTTATATAGTGACTTCAGACACAATATTTGGTATAATATAGGTATCAAATATTTGATGTGTGAAGTCATTTGTTATTATCCAACGGGTGTTTAACCGGGGATTTCCTTTCATCCCCGGTTAAATACTAATTACTAACACAAAGGAGTTATCAAAAGAATGTTTAAAGAGATTAAAACAATTATATCTGACCACCTGAAACTGATTGACAGTATGAAAGCGGTTTTTATTGAGCAGAAGAAAAAATGTTATGAAAATACACAATATACTTCTGTTTTTAAAGACAAGATGTATGCCGACATCAAAAATACATACGATTCAGACCGAATGGCACAAATTGAAGAAACCAAAAAGAAACTTGATGAAGCTTTTTCAGCTATCAATGACAAACTGGAAGAAGCAATCACCGCTGACATTGGTGCTGAAACCATTGCTGAACTTCAGGTATTGTCTGATGTAACGGTTTCTGAATTTGAAATCAATGCTTATGCAAAGAAATATGCAGGAAAGTATAAGGCTTTACGGCTCATCAACAATATAGCAAAAGCCAGTGACATTCCGTTTTCATATGTGACTGATGTTGAAATTGTTGATGACTTAAATGATCTGAAATCTATGCTGATTTCCCTGATTAACGAGTATCACGGAAATGCACCTTCACTTTACCAGTCACAGGTTGTTTATATGAGTGTAGATGATTCAATTTCAGAAGAACACAATGTTTTCAATATGGTTGAAGCAAAATTCAATAATTTTATGATGCCTACTGTAACAGCCAAGATTGACAGTGGTGAAGAATAAAAATGATTAAATTGAAAAATGAAAGAACCGGTGAAATTTATCGGTGTAATGAACCTTCAGATTATATTAAGCCTGAACAGTTTTTAAGACTGACATATGAAGAAAGACTTAAATTATACCGTCATCACAGAAGTAATTTTGATTCTATACAGAATCCGAAAACAGAAATGGATGATTAAAATGGCTGAAATCAAATTTCAAGATAACAGGGCCTTGTGGAATGCCTTCCAAACATTAAAACCGGCAATTCAAGCTGCAATGGAAGAAAAATTGAAAAACATATAAAAGTAATTATTTTGATTTTTATAAGAATTATAAAACAAGCTACAAGCTGCACTGTATTGATAAAACTTGCAGTGCAGCTTATTTCATAGGCAGGTGGTGTAATGACGAATGAAGAATTAGTTGCTGAATATCAAAATGGAAATGAAAAAGCATTTGAAGAACTTCTTAATATTAACAAAGGCATCGTTGGCACTATGATAAAAAGGTGGTGGAACAAAGTTGAAAACGGTGTACTTACCCGTGATGAACTTGAAGCTGAATGTATATATGCCTTCCTTCTTTCGGTTATGGAATATTCACCTGACCGGGAATGCACCTTTGCAAGTTATGCTTTTAACAGAATTAATTGGTGGTTAATGAAAAATATCAATAAACCTATACCAAAAGATTCAAATGGGCAATCTGTTTCGATAGTCAGTATATCAGATGTTATTCCCGGAACAGATGATGCAACATATGCAGATATAATTCCTGATAAAGATGCTGAAACTGGAATGCAAGTGCCTATTGAAAAAGAATATCAGAAAGCATTGAAATCCGAACTGATTTACCTTCTTGAAAGTGTGCTTACTAAAAGAGAAAAGACCGTCATTCTTATGTTTTATGGTATTGACTGTAAATCGCAAACACAGATTCAAATTGCTTCTGCTCTGAATATATCAAGGACAAGGGTAGGGCAAATTCAATCTGATGCTATAAAGAAATTGCAAACATCACCGCTAACAGAATATTTCCGTAAAAAACACAATCAGAAGAAAGTGTCTGACTGTGAGAAAATGCGAGAAACAAAAACGGCAATGGCAGAGATTGACGAAAAATCTTTGTCCGATGCAGTAAAATTATTTGGATTATGAAAGGAATATGGTTATGAATATTGATTATATGAAATACAATAACCTTGAAATAAAATCACTAAAACAAGAAATTGTTGATTTATCCAGTCTGATAAAAAATGTTCAAGACCACGGATGCACAATATCTGATGAAACCTTTGACAAGTGCCGTTCTTATGTTCAAGAGTTACAAAACAAAATCAAAGTTCTTGAAAATGGTGCTGCTATGTTTCTTAGTTGTATATTCAGGCTTTCAAATGCACGATACTCACAGGTGATTGTTGAAAGACATTATAAAAACAAAAAGTGGGATGATGTTGCGGATGCTTGCGGTTGCTCAAAACAGCATTTGGAAAAAACAATATATCCCAAGGCAAAAGCAGAATTTCTTGAAGTTCTTCAATCTGTGGGTGAATACGATGCGTAATTTTGAAAAAGAAGTTATTCAGGCACTATTGAATGATGAACAGAAAGTCTTGAAAAGTCTTGAAAACAATTATGTGAAGGCACTGTCCGGAATTAAGCAAAAAATCAAACTTTTGCTTGCTGATTCAGAGGTTACACAACTTCAGTCAAAAATATATCAACTGCAATATCAGCAAGCATTGGAAAAGCAGATTTCAGGCTTTTTGAAGGTTATTGAAAACGGAAATGTGACCACTATTCAGGACTATTTGCAAAAGTGCTATGAAGAATCTTTTATCGGTAATGTTTACAGCCTTCAGTGTCAGAATGTTCCGCTGATGCTTCCGATAAACCAAGAACAGGTGATTCAGGCAATCAGCAGACCAACAGAAGGATATACATTGTCACAAAGAATTTACAGGGATGTTGCTGAACTGCAAAACATTGTCAAATCTGAAATCGCAAGAGGTATTGCAAGCAATATGATGTATAAAGATGTTGCAAGAAACATTGCAAATGTCAGCGAAGCAAATATGAATAAAGCATATCGAATTGCAAGAACCGAAGGTCATAGGGTACAGAATCAAGCAAGAATGGATTCAATGCAAGCTGCCAAGAAAAAAGGTGCTGATGTGGTCAAACAGTGGGATTCCACACTTGATGGAAAGACAAGGTCAGAACACAGGGTTGCAGATGGTCAAATCCGTGAACTTGATGAAGATTTTGAAGTTGGCGGTGAAAAACTGAAAGCACCCGGTGTTGGCGGTTCTGCTTGGAATGTTTGTAACTGTCGGTGCTGTTTGCTTCAAAGGGCAAGATGGGCAGCAGGTGTTGACAGAACAAAGTATGTCGGCAAACTTAATGATATGACTGATGATGAAATATTACCGATGGCACAGCAAAGGGGTTTAACACCTGCACAGTTGCGTGAATACAGTGAAGGTATTTTGCCAGTCAAGGCAAAGGATTTTGCCGATTTCAAAAGGCAATATGATAAACTATGGAATTACAAAGGCAGTGACCTTGAAAAACAAGTCAACGCAAGAATGGCAGGTTATAAAAAGCAATAAGAATTTGGTCACAGAATAAACGCACAGCAGCCTTTTCAGGTTTTGAGTATGGAATTATACCCTAACAAATCAAATGCCCTTGTAGGTCGATTCTGACGGCTTACAAGGGCATTACAAAAAAGGATGGTAATAATGTATAATAGAAAGCACGAAGTGATATACAGATGGAATAACATTGTTATTACGGCACATATGACACAAACTGAACTTGCTAAATTGATAATGACACCCGGCATTCATTTGGAAAGTGTAAATGCACCAAAGAAAGTCTTAACACAGTATAAACACAGGTCAAATAAATCAAAAAAAATAGCAGTTATCATTTTGTTTAGTACAATAAAAGGGTGTTTTTGATATGACACAAGTATGACACAAACAGCATAATAGCCTTGTAAATAGGCACTTATCAGTTCTCAAAGAGATAATCTTTGTTATACTCGCTTTTTACAGCCTTTGCAATTTGCAAGGGCTGTTTTGTTTTATTAAATACCTTTTAGGTCTTTTTTAATGTTAGGGATTAATTATAGATTGTCCCATTTGAAATTTATTTTTTAAGTCTTTTATTTTCTTAGAAAAAAGTATATAATTTATAATATTATGCATTAAAAATTTCTTTGCGGACAAGGCAAGGAAACATAAAGGAAAGAGATGAAATGCTATGAATTTTTTGGAAGAGAGAATTGTAAAGGACGGAATTGTTAAAGAGGGCAATGTTCTCAAGGTTGACAGCTTTTTGAACCATCAAATGGATATTGATTTGTTCAACCGAATGGGTGCGGAATTTAAGAAAAGATTTGCGGGAAAAAATATAAATAAAATAGTCACCATTGAGGCATCGGGCATAGGTATTGCCTGCGTTGCGGCTATGCATTTTAATGTGCCGGTTGTTTTTGCGAAAAAAGCGAAAAGCATTAATATTGACGGCGATATGTACATAGCAGAGGTTGAGTCTTTCACTCACAAATGCAAAAATCAAGTGATTGTTTCTAAGAAATTTTTAAGCGAAAACGACCATGTTCTTATTATTGACGATTTTCTTGCCAACGGTTGTGCTTTGCAAGGTCTTATTTCTATTATAAATCAGGCAGGCGGCACGGTAGAGGGCATTGGAATTGCAATTGAAAAAGGTTTTCAGAACGGCGGCAATATAATTCGCAATCTCGGCTATCAGCTTGAATCCCTCGCAATCGTAGATTCGATGGACGCAGCAACAGGCACTGTTAAATTCAGGGAACAATAAATAAAAATCCAACCCCGACAGGCGATTAAAATACGGCTTGTCGGGGTTAAGTTTTTTCAGCACCAAGTGCCTACAAAATAAATAATAAGAATACATTATATTTGTTGATTTGCAATAAAGAAAATTTTTGTTATAATAGTAGCAACGGAGGCGGTAAAATGTTTCGTAAAATGAGAAGATTTAAACAACAGCTTAGTAACGATGAGGCTTTGAAAATATTAAAAAACTGCAAAAGCGGTGTGCTTGCCGTGAGCGGTGATGACGGCTACCCATATACTATTCCGTTGAACTTTGTATATAAAGACGGCAAGATTTACTTTCACTGTGCAAAAAACGGACATAAACTTGACGCAATTAAGCAAAACAATAAAGTTTCTTTCTGTGTTATTGAAAAAGATGAGGTGGATTCGGAAAAACTGACAACTTTGTTTAGGAGTGTTGTAGTTTTTGGTAAGGCCGAAATTATGGAAAATGAAGAGAAAATCAATTCGGCAATGCTCTCTTTCGGCTTAAAATATAACAATGATATTAATGCGGTGAAAAAGGAAATTGAGCGTGAACGGAGCGGACTTTGCTGTGTCGAAATCACGATTGAACATATAACGGGAAAACAGGCGATAGAGCTTTTGCGTAAAAATATGTGACCTTAATCGGAGAGAAAGGGTATTTAAAATGAAACTGTTAATTAAACAAAGAGTTTTTTCGTGGACGGATACTTACGATGTTTATGATGAGTATGACGAGCCGAAATATTTTGTTAAGGCTGAAATGTTCAGACTTACGCATCAGATTCATATATATGACAGAAATCGCAATGAAATCGGTATGATTAAACAGCGATTTTTTACGCTTATGCCGACTTTTGATATAGAAATAAACGGACAGCCGTTTGGCAGTATTGAGAAAAAATTTACCTTTTTTAAACCGAAGTATAACCTCGACTACAACGGTTGGCGCTGTGAGGGGGATTTTATGTCTTGGAACTACAGCGTTTACGAGGCTTGCAGTATGGTTGCGCAGATTTCAAAAAAGCTGTTCCGTTGGGGAGATACTTATGTTATCGACTATGCAGACCCGAGAAACGAAATTTTGGTGCTTATGCTCGCAATTGCAATAGACGCCGCAAACTGTACGCAGAATAATAATTAAGTGAGGTATTGTATGAGCGAAAGACCGAAACTCGACAAAAATCTTGACGGCAAGACATTCAGAGAGTTTTATTATTTAAAGGAAGAACTTGTCGATTTTTGTCGTCGATACGGTTTACCGACATCGGGCGGAAAACTTGAAATAACCGAGAGAATAGCACATTTTCTTGATACAGGCGAGGTTGTCGCCGCAAAGAAAGTGCAGAAAAAGTCACAGATAATCGGCAACATTACAACTGACACGGAAATTGAGCCGAATTTTGTTTGCTCGGAAAAGCACAGAGCGTTTTTTAAGGAACATATCGGCAACGGATTTTCTTTTAATGTTGCATTTCAGAAATGGCTAAAAAGCAATTCGGGCAAAACTTATGCCGATGCGATTACTGCGTATTATCGGATACTTGAAGAAAAGAAAAGCAGTAAGACAAAAATTGACAAGCAGTTTGAATACAATACATATATAAGGGATTTCTTTGCCGATAATCGGGGCAAGAGCCTTGACGAGGCTATTAAGTGCCGGTAATATAAAAAACAGTTGCCGGGACATAATCGTTATGAGAAAAGCGACCTTGATGTATTGGATAAATAATTTATTGCACTTCAAACAGTAAGGTTTATATTGCTTTTTATTGAAGTTTTACCCTTACAGTAGTATAATAAAAATGTTAAGCTAAATTTTACAAGGAGAGGGCAGAGGGCAAAGCTTTCCTTTGCCGATTGTATAATGGAGAATTTGCACCTTGAGCCGTTGGGCAACGGCATTGAAATATATGTTACCAAAAGCTACAGATATTCGACAGACACTATTTTGCTTGCGAATTTTTCAAAGCCTGCAGGCAGTAAAAAATGTGCGGAACTTGGCACAGGATGCGGTACGATTCCGCTCTTGTGGTGCAGGGACAATAGAAACTTAAAAGTAGACGCTGTTGAAATTCAGGAAAATGCCTGTACGCTTGCTCAAAAAAGCGTTGAACACAACGGGCTTTGCGATAACATTAAAATTATAAACGCTGACTTATGCGACCTTAAAGGCAAGCTGAATTTTGGCTGTTATGATGTTGTTGTGTGCAATCCGCCATATAAAATTGGCGGAGGAGGAATCAAAAATCCGACTTCGGCAAGGCTGATTGCAAGACACGAAAGCGAATGTACGCTTGATGACATTTGCTCGGCGGCATCAAAGTTGCTGCAGTTTGGCGGCAGATTTTATATGTGTCAGCGCCCCGAAAGATTAGGCGATGTTATGGAGTCTATGAGAAAATTTGACATAGAGCCAAAGACCTTGCGACTTGTACAGCAGAGAGTGTCAAAAGCGCCGAAACTGTTTTTGCTTGAGGGCAGACGAGGCGGAAAACGGGTTTTTTTAAATGTACTGCCCACACTTTTTATAGAGGACGAAAGCGGTAATTTTTCAAAAGAAATGCTTGAAATTTACGGAAGCTACAAATCAGATCATTTAGAAAATACAGAGGACAACAAGCTATGAGCGGAATTTTATATGTTACGGGTACACCGATAGGCAACCTTTCCGACCTGTCGCCGAGAGCGGTGGAAACTCTTGAATCGGTAGATTTTATTGCGGCGGAAGACACAAGGGTTACGCTGAAACTTTTAAATCACTTTGGCATAAAAAAGCCGATGGTCAGCTATTTTGAGCACAATAAAAGAGAGCGTGGAGAGATTATCTGCGCAAGAATAGAGCAGGGCGAAAACTGCGCCATCGTTACAGATGCGGGTATGCCGTGTGTTTCGGATCCGGGCGAAGATTTGGTAAAGCTCTGCGAAGAGCGTGGCATAAAGACGGTTGTAATTCCCGGACCGAGTGCGGTTATTTCTGCGCTTGCCGTTTCGGGCCTTAGCACGGGAAGATTTACTTTTGAGGGCTTTTTGAGCGTAAATAAAAAGAGCAGATCAGATCATTTGAAAAGCCTTGCAAACGAGCACAGAACAATGATTTTTTACGAAGCTCCGCATAAATTGCCGCAGACTTTGCGTGATTTGTATGCAAGTTTTGGCGACAGAAAACTTACAATTGTGCGTGAGATTACAAAAATTCACGAGGAAGTTATCCGTACCACAACAAAAAATGCGGCGGAAAATCTAAGCGACGGCAGTGTTAAAGGTGAAATTGTGCTTGTGCTTGAGGGTGCGCCGCAGGTTGACGATACCGAAGAGTTTACACTTGAATATGCGGTCGAAACTGCTAAGAAGTTGATTGAAAACGGCGCAAGGGCAACAGATGCCGCAAAAGAGGCGGCGGCGCTGACAGGCTTTAAAAAGAATGAAATTTACAAGGAGCTGATCTGATGACATACGAACAGGCTATTGAAAAAATACATTCACTGCTGACATTCGGTTCTCGCCCCGGACTTGACCGAATGAGAATTTTTCTCGAAAAACTCGGCAATCCGCAGGATAAACTAAAGTATATTCACATTGCGGGTACTAACGGCAAAGGTTCGGTTTGTGCAATGCTTTCGGCTGTGCTTGTTGAGGCAGGTTACAAAACAGGTCTTTTTATCTCTCCGTATATAACGGATTTTCGAGAGAGAATACAGATTAATAACCGTATGATTTCAAAGGAAATGCTCACCGAGGCGGTTGAGAAAACATTTCCGATTATTGAAGAATTGCGTAATGACGGCGTTATTATTACAGAGTTTGAGTATGTAAACGCTTTGCAGTTTTACATTCACGCAAACGAGAAATGCGACATTGTTGTGCTTGAAACAGGTATGGGCGGACTTCTTGACTGTACAAATACAATTTTGCCGCCGCTTTGCTCGGTAATAACAACTATCGGACTTGACCATACGGCAATTCTCGGCAACACTATCGAAGAGATTGCGTGGCAAAAGTGCGGTATTATAAAAAACGGCTCGATTGCCGTTACTTCCAAGCAGGAAGAAAACGCAATGAGCGTGATTGAATGTACTTGTAAAAGCAGAAATGTTGAACTTTTCAAAAGTGAAAGTGCAAAAATAAAAGTGATTTCAGAAAGCCTTGAAAGCACTGTTTTTGAATATGACGGTACAGAGCTTGAACTGCATTTGATTGGTGAACATCAGTTGGAAAATGCAAAAACCGCATTGACCGCATTAAAAGCACTTTGCGACAGCGGTAAAATCAATGTAAGCAAAAATGCATTAAAGGCAGGTATGGCAAAGGCGGTAAACCCCGCAAGACTTGAACTTATGGGCAAAAATCCCGTAGTTTTGCTTGACGGAGCACATAATCCGAACGGAATTGAGGCGCTTAGCAAGGCGGTCAAAAAGTATCTGCCAAATCAAAAGCGGCTTTGCCTTATGGGTATGCTTGCCGATAAGGACAGTGCAAGCTCAATCAATCTGCTTGAAGGACTTTTTGAAGAAGTGTTTACGGTAACGGTCAACAATCCGAGAACTTTATCGGCAGAAGAACTTGCCGAAAAATGCAAACAGCATTTTCCGAAAGTTGAGGCATTCGATAATAACAAAAAGGCTCTCGAAACGGCGCTTGATAAGGCAAAAAATGAAAATATGCCGCTCGTTATCTGCGGTTCGCTTTACCTTGCAGGCGAGCTAAGACCGTATTTATTGGAGAACGGTTAAAAAAACGCCCGACTTCGGCTTTCGCTGAAATCGGGCGTTCTTTAGTTTTATACAAATTTATTAAGCTCTGCGTTGTAGGTATAATCTATGGCGGAGAGCTTTTTTACGATTTCATCTTTACTGATGTTTGCGTCTTCGCAAAGAGCATCAAGCGACGGATAGAAATCTCTTAACTTTGTGTTAATAAAACTTAATAAAATCATTGGGTCTGACGGTAAATTTAATTCTGACATAATGTCCTCCTGTTAATCGTTTTTATTTTTAAAGAATGAGCATATCCAATAGTAAAGCGGAATGGTGAGAAAAACTACCCAGCCGACTGTCCATCCACCGAATATGTTAAAGTATCCCATAAGAATGTATGCCATTGCCGCAAGCACGGGAAAGGCAAAGTGGTCTGCCTTGCGTTTGTAAATTGCATCAACAAGCGAATAGTAAAGCGGTATTGTCAGCAAAACTATCCAGCTAAGCGCCCAGCCAAAGCATAAACCGCTGAATCCCCACCAAAGGAATACAACAAGCGCTATAGCGAAAAAGGGAAACGAATTCCAAAATTTTTTATGCTTTCCTCCTGCAAACATTTCGTCGGTCATATCGGCATCGTGCATTATATGACCGTCTTTATCGGTATAAACTCTCTGTTTTCCGTTTTCGTTTACAAACACTCCGTCCTTGCCTATATCAACCTTAGTGCCGTCTTTGTCTTGTACATGTATTCCGTCTGCAAAGCTGATGTGTACCTTGTCGCCGTTTTTCGCATCAACATGGATTCCGTTTTTAAAAGATACTTTATCCGCTTTTATATACTCTGTGCCCTCATCGCCTGTGGGGATTTGTGTGTTGTCCGTGCTTTCCCCCGATACGGTTTCCTGCTCGGCTTCGGATTTTGAGGAATTGTTCGCTTCTCCTTTTAAAAGTTCGTCAAGTGATACTCCGTAAATTTCGGCAAGCAATATTAGGTTATCAGTGTCGGGAGATGCCTCTGCCCGTTCCCATTTTGACACCGCCTGTCTGCTTACTCCTATTTTATTTGCAAGTTCTTCCTGACTTAAGTTGTGTTTCTTCCTGTATTGTAAAAGTCTGTTTGCTGTTTCTATGTCCATATTTAATCCTCCTTTGAGAGTTTATGACGATCGTTCTGCCTTTCACTTTATCCAAATTATACACCGCAACCACTGTTTTTTGCAATACATTTTAGTTTTCATTTCCGCAACCGACGGTTGCATAGAAAGTTTTGCGTGTAATATTGCGTTAATAATGTATATAATTGCTAATATGTCAATGTTGTTAGCTTGACATAATTAATAATATTGATAAACGATGATTGCTCGTTTTATTGGCGCTCACCGCCACAAAGGGCAGACTTAGCAATCGGAAAAAAGACTATACAAACAACAAATGACAGCTATCAATAAATAATGCTGTCATTTTTATTTTAAATCAACCTATATAAGTAAGGTCTTCGGTGTTGAGTTCGCTTGTACGCATTGCAGGTTTGCAAAGCGGAATTTGTTTGCCTTTCTTAATAAAGAGAGGTACTTCGTTAAGTGCAACTTCAATGAAGTGTACGCCCTTTTCCATAGGCTTGGTTTCTACATTTTCACCGCTTAGTTTAACAAAAGTCATATCTTCAGGGAGATATACATATCTGCCGCTTACATTCTGCTCATAAACAGGGCAAATCATACATTCGTTACCGAGCATAACCTGAGTTTCACACTCTCTTGCCATTTTATCGTCGGGATAATCAAAAGCAAGCGGGCGGAAAATCATATCGTTGTTTTCGCTTGCTTTTTTAAATGTATCGTAAAGATAAGGGATAAGTCTGTAGCGGACGGTTACAACATCTCTGAAATCTTCGGAGTTTTCAAAGTTGTAACATTCCTGGTTTACTGTACCGAGAGCGGAGTGGTTACGCATAAGAGGGGTAAATACTCCGAGAGCAAGGAAACGCAGAACGAGGTCACGGGTTGCGTTTTCGTTAAATCCGCCGAGGTCGGCGCCGCAGTAGAGGAAACCGCACATATTTGCGGACGGGAGCATTTTAAGGTTAAGAAGAATGTGTGACCACCATGAATGGTTGTCGCCAAACCAGATACCGCTTGAACGGTGTGCACCGATGTAAGAGGCTCTTGAGAACATAAGAATTTTGCCGTCGCCGAATTTCTTTGCAAAGTGTTCTCCTGCGGCTCTTGTCATATTTGCGCCGTAAATGTTATGAACTCTGTCGTGGCAAACAGGCTTGCCGTCAATCATATGATAGATGCTTGAGTAATCCTCGGGGCTGTTGGAAAGTCCGAGGAAAGTATCTTTGAGGTTAAAGAATTTTGAAAGGTCGAGGTTTTCGCCCTCAAGTGATTTTGCTTTATTAAGCGCTTTTTCAAGTCCTTTTGTTGAATAGAAAATAGCCGGCTCGTTCATATCGTTCCAGAAACCGTCAATGCCTGCGTCTGTAAGTCTGTCGTATTTTGCGCCGAACCAGTCACGAACTTCTTTCTGCATAAAGTCAGGGAAACCTACAATACCCGGCCATACGCCGCCTTCAAAAATCTCGCCGTCCTCGGTTTTGCAGAAGTAATCGTTTTCAACGCCTTCTTCGTAAACATCGTAGCCTTCTTCTTTTTTTACACCTGCGTCAATGATAGGAATAAGGTGAATACCTTGCTCCTTCTTTTCTTTTACATATTCTGCAAAATTCGGGAATTTGTCTTCGTCAACTGTGAAGTCCTTGTAGTCTTTCATATAGTCAATGTCAAGATATACGCAGTCGAGCGGAATCTTTGCATCATTATAACCTTTGATTACGCCGTCAACGGCAGCTTTGTCGGGATAACTCCAACGGCTCTGCTGATAACCGAATGCCCAGAACGGCGGAATGTAACTCTGACCGATTGCACTGCGGAACTCTTTTACAATGTCAATCGGCTTATTGCTCTCGTTTTCGATAATGTAGATGTCAAAATCTGTACCGTCAACAGTGATTTCTGTGCGGCTTGGTTTTGTGTAACCGATGTCCCAACGGATTTTTGCGGGGAAATCAATAAAAATACCGAAAGTCTTGCTGCCGTTTAACATAAGAAAGTTGTGTGCGGCGTAGAGTGAACTTTTTGTTTCTGTGTGGAATGGGTCATCGCTGCAAAAACTTTCGTAAATCCAGCCACGCTTGTTAATTCCTCTCGGCGCTTCGCCAAGACCGAAAACTATGTCGCTGTCCTGCATATCAAAGCTAAAAATGAATTTGCCGTCAATGATTTTGTAATCAATCGGGAATTTATTTATGTCGATTCCGGCAAAATCTTTTACAACAGCGTCTGTACGGATAGGGGTGCCGCTTGTGTACTTTGTAATCATTTAATATCGCTCCTTTGTAATGAAATTATTACCTCGGTATGACCGTCTGTGCCAAGGATTTGATACATTTCATTATATAGGCAGAATTGTAAAAAATCAATCTAAATATTAAATATTCACTACAATATTAAAGAAAAAGCAAAAAAAGAGCCATACTTAACAGTATGACTCCTAAAATTTCAGTAATTTTTAATTAGCAGAAGAATACATCCATTGAACCTTCTTCGCCGTCGGCAACAAAGTAAGCTTTGTTTTCGTCAGGCTTGAGGTAAATTGAAATTTCCTTTGCATCTTTACCGTATGTAGCTTTAACATTATTAATAATGTCTTCTGCCGAGTTCTGCTTGTTGTTAAACTCAACAACAAAGTTTACCTTTGTTTCAGTTTTAACTTCTGCAGGGGCTTCAGCCTTTGTCTTAGCAGCCTTTGCTGCGGCAACTACGGCAGCAGGTTTCTTTGGAGCAACCTTTTTAGGTGCGGTTTTCTTTACAGGAGCTTCCTTTACGGGAGCAGTTTCTTTTACAGCAGTTGCAGTAGCCTTTGTTTCTACCTTAGCATCCTTGGCAGCTGCCGGTTTTGTAGCAGTTCTTCTTGTTGCCATTGTAAAATCCCTCTTTCTTAAAATATAAATAAATACATAAAATCACTGTGAAATAACAATAAAAACAACTATTTTTATTTATATATATTATACAATTCAAAGTACAAAAAGTCAATAAAAGCAAATAATTTCAGCGGATAATACATATTTGTAAAATTATTTGCTTTTCATTGGTTAGTTTGCACCATATGCTCGACATAATTTTGTACAAAATGATATTTTTCTATGATATTAATTTTTTATATACCTCCAAAATTCAGCTGTATTACTGCGTAAGCATTGAAAAAATGAGTTATTGTGCTATACTTAAATGTGTTTTATTTTTAGGGGGAAAAGGAAATGTTAGAAAACTTTATTGTAGTTGCACAACAGGTACTTGTGCTGTTTATTTTGATTTCGTTGGGCTTTGCTTGCGGTAAGAAAAAAATCATTACCGATGTATCCGCAAAGCATATAAACAACCTTGTTTTGTACTTTGTTACACCGTGCGTTATGGTGTCTGCTTTTCAGCGTGATTTTACACCCGAACTTTTGGGCGGACTCGGAATTATGACGATTTGCGCAACAGCCGTTATGGCTGCAACCATACTTTTGGTAAGCCTTATTTTTAAGGGTAAGGACAGCAAAAAAAGAGTGTTGAGATTTGCAACAGTTTTTTCAAACTGTGCGTTTATGTCGTTCCCGTTGCAGGAGGCTGTGCTCGGTGATGACGGTTTGTTTTACGGCGCAGTGTTTGTAGCTGTGTTCAACATTCTTGTATGGACATACGGACTTGTATGTATGAGTGGAGATATTAAAGAAATTTCTGCCAAAAAGCTGATTACAAACCCGGGTATTATCGGTGTTGTAATTGCGATAATTATTTTTGTGCTTAACATAAGGCTTCCGTATATGGTAGGTCAGCCTGTTGAATATATGGCGGCTTTAAATACACCGTTGCCGATGATGATTATAGGTTACTACCTCTCCGAGGCAGACCTTAAAAAAGCATTTTCAAATGTATCTGTTTATGTTGCAATGGGTTTAAGACTTGTTTTGGTACCTGTTATAACCGCAATTGTGCTTTATCTGTGCAAGGTGGAAACAACTCTTGCGGTTGCCTGTGTAATCGCATCTGCCGCACCGACTGCCGCTACAACTACAATGTTTGCGGTAAAATACAATAAGGATACCGAACTTTCGGTAAGTATTGTGGCGGTTACTACGGTATTTTCAATCATAACTATGCCGCTTGTAATTGCGTTTGCGCAAACACTGACAGCATAAACGGAGGATATTATGTCAAAATCATCGGGACAAAAGCTTAAGCTTTTATATCTGCGTGACATTCTTCTAAAGAGAACCGACGATAACCACGGAATGACTGCGGCTGAAATTATTGACGCATTGAGTGAATTTAATATAAAGTCCGAGCGAAAAAGTCTTTACGATGATATCAGCTCTCTCCAAATGTACGGACTTGACATTGAAAAAATCAAATCAAATACCACAAGGTATTATGTCGCTTCAAGAGATTTTGAGCTTGCGGAGCTTAAACTGCTTGTCGATGCAATTCAAAGTTCAAAATTTATTACACGCAAAAAAAGTATGGAGCTTATCGAAAAAATTGAGGGACTTGTAAGTAACTCTCAGGGAAAAGAACTTAAGCGTGATGTTTTTATTACAAACAGGGTAAAAGGTCTTAACGAAAAAATATATTATGTTGTCGATACACTGCAAACTGCGATTTCCAATGACCGAAAGGTCAGCTTTTTGTATATGAAGTGGGATATAGGGCAGGGTGCAAATATTGTAAAAACCGCAAGGCGTGACGGCAAGAGATATGTAATTTCACCGATATGGCTTTGCTGGGACGACGAAAATTATTATATGATAGGTTACGACAGCGAGGCGGATAAGATAAAGAATTACCGAGTAGATAAGATTGAAAGCGTTGAAGTACTTGAAGACAAGCGTGAACCTAATGACGAAATACAGAAATTTGACGGCGCCGAATATACAAGAAAGATTTTCTCGATGTACGGCGGAGAGGAATTTGAAGTTACAATGCTTGTTAATAACGAACTTGTAGGCGTAATTGCAGACAGGTTTGGTGACGATATTTTTATTGTAAAAGAAAACGATAATCAGTTCAGGTTCAGTGCAAAAATTTCAATAAGCAGTCAGTTTTATGCCTGGGTATTCGGACTGGGCGGAGGTATTAAAATCTTGTCACCGCAAAGGGTGGTGGACGGATTTAAAGAACATCTTAATTCTGTAAATAATAATTATTCGGCAGATAATAATGACAACTGACAATGTCTGATTTTTAAGCTTTATATATACAAAGTTGTTTTTATGGCAGTGATTTTTGTTTTATTGAAAATCACTGCCGCTTTTTGATATAATAATAATCATACGCACAAAATATAAAATTTTATTATAGTAAAATTTTATCTTAATAAAGATATTGAGTATAATTAATTAAAAATTATGATAATAAAAGATAACAAAAAGTAAAATTTTACATTCGGATGATTAATTTGTATAATTTTGCTTTATTTTGTTCTGTATTGTATTGACAATAAAACATTTTTGTATTATTATATTTATAAAACAAAATAATATTATAAAAGGGGTAATATCAGTGGCAATAAGATTTTTGAACTCTGTAACATCTACAAGTTCAAGCTTTCGAGTTTCGTGCGGAGAGCTTGTTGTAGATGATTTATGGAGCGTTCATCACGAAGTAGAGATGGGTGTTGTCAGGAGCGGTTCTATTACAATTGAAACCGCAATCGGTGTTGAACAGCTCAACAAAGGCGATATTTTCTTTATCGCACCAAACCAGAAGCACAGATTTGACAACAACAACAATGTGTATATTGAGATTATGCTTTTAAATCTTAATGACGGTGCAAATCTTACACAGCAGTTTATTCCGAATGCAATTATAAAGAGCATAGTAGGCGGAAACTGTACTAAGTTTTTCTCTTTTAAGCCGGGGGAGGATTACTACAATAATGTTTCCGAATGTTTTGAATCTGCTTTTAGGGCAGAGGTTGACAAGCCGAGAGCATTTTATCTTCTGGCAACAGGTAAATTTTATGAACTTTACTATTATTTGTTTGAGTCAGGAAAGTTAGAAATTTACGATATTGAAACACAAGGCAAAAAGGATAGGGCTTTGCGCAGAGTTACAGAGTATATCAACGAGAATTTCTGCAATCTGCTTACTCTCGACATTATTGCAGAGCACACAAACTTGAGCAGATATTACATTTCGCATCTGTTTAAAGAGCTTTTGAACACAACTTTCATTAATTATCTTAATGAACTTCGTTTGTCAAGAGCGGCACTTTTGCTTACAACAACCGATACTCCTGTTATTGAAATCGCAGGAAAATCAGGTTTTAATAATATTTCTAACTTTAACAGAGCGTTCAAGATGTACTACGGTATTACACCGTCAAAGTACAGAAAATCAGAGCGCAGTAAAGCTAAGGTTTAAAATTTTAATTTAACAGGCAGTCAGTCTTATGGGGTTATAGAAACTGACTGCCTGATTTTTTTGTGTTTTTTATTAAAAATTGGGGTAATTTATGGTTTAGCGGAATATTCGTAAAACAATTATAAAAGTTTGGTCAACCTTTAAAAAGGCTTGACCTAAATTTTTTAATTATTTTCCTGCCATTTAGAACATAACTGTTTATTATAAAAACAAAAAGCAAAAGCCCGACCAAAGTCGAGCTGATTGCTTATAAAAAAGAGAGAGGAAAATATCTATGAAAAAATGAGTTATTAACTTTGTAATGTAAGTTTTATCAGTAGTTATCTTACACATATATAATACCATACGAACAGTGACAACAGTGTGACAAAATATTGGTAGTTTTCCGAAATTTAAACATTTTTTTAGAAATTAATCAAAAATATCGTTTGTCGGGTTAGATTTGACCTTTTTGTGTATTTTCAGCGTGTTGTTATTGTCGCAAAAAGCAATGAAAACTTCGCTTGTTTTTATATTTTGCTTTTTGAGTTCTTTTTTTAACCACTCAATATTATTTCCCGTGGCTTTAAGATTTCTTTCCAAAACCTTGCCGTCCTGTATCACTACCGCCTCTACACCGGATTGAAGAACCGTAATTTTCATATCATCGGGAGTGAGCGGTCGATTTTTGTCTTTCGGTAAAATTGAAAGCTGACCGTTGCTTTCAAGGATAACGGTTTGTATCTCATCAAAATTAAAATATCCCTTTGAACGGCACATTACCAAAATTTCATTTATATCTATCTTTGCGGTACTTAAGTTTTTGTTGTAAAATTTGCCGTTATCGTAAATTATAATAGATTTGCCCGTAATGAATCTTCTTAGAAGAAGCGACTTTTGCGATAGGAAAGTCAACATAATTGCTATAAGCGAGTAAATAACCATAGCCATTACACCGTCGTAAATATCGGTAAATTCGCCTGTCGCCAGTTCGGCGGCGATTGAACCTATTGTAATACCGTTGATGTAGTCAAACATATTAAGTTCTGACATCTGCTTATTTCCCATCAGCTTTGCAAGCAAAAACAGGACTGTAAGCGAGATCGGTGCGGTTATAAATACTCTGAAAAAATCCATAATAACCTCCTGTGCTATGGTTATTATGGATTTCTTTTTTTATTTTATTCGTTTTTGAATTTTATGTTAGGCGATTTATGATTTAGCGGGGAATTCGTTTAAATGATTTAAAAATTTAGGTCAAGGTTGACCAAACTTTTATAAAACCTTACCGATTACCAAGGCTTGATTGTGCCTGTGAGTTCTGTAACGCTCTTCATACCGTTTTTATCAAGGTATTCGTTAATTCCCTCGGCAATTTTAATCGGTGCGTATGGGTCAGAGAAGAATACTGTGCCAATCTGCAATGCGCTTGCGCCTGCAATCATCATTTCAACTGCGTCTTGCCATGTGCTGATGCCGCCCATACCGATAATCGGAATTTTAACGGCATTAGAAACCTGCCAAACCATTCTTACTGCAACGGGGAACACTGCAGGGCCGCTCATTCCGCCTGTATTGTTGCGGATAATCGGACGCTTTGTGTTTATGTCTATTCTCATACCTGTTAGTGTGTTAATCATTGAAATTGCGTCTGCGCCGTTTGCCTCTGCCGACTTAGCAATCTCGGCAATATCTGTAACATTCGGACTTAGCTTTACAATAAGCGGTTTTGTGCAGTGCTTTCTTACCGCATTTGTAATTGAACCTACCGATTCGCAGCTTGTACCGAACTGAACGCCGCCGCTTTTTACATTAGGGCAGGAAATATTCATTTCTATCATATCAACATCAGTTGAAGAAAGTTTTTCTGCCATTTCGCAGTATTCTTCCGGAGTGTTGCCTGCAATATTTGCGATAACTCTTGTGTTTTGCTGTTTAAGCCAAGGAAGATCATCGTTTATAAATACATCTACGCCCGGATTTTGAAGTCCAACCGCATTTAAGATACCCGACGGTGTTTCTGCAATTCGTGGCGGTGGGTTGCCGTCACGCTTTTTTAAGGTAATTCCCTTGCACGAAATACCGCCAAGTTTTGAAAGCGGATAAAATTCGCCGTACTCCTTACCGAATCCAAATGTGCCCGAAGCGGCGATAAGCGGATTTGAAAACTCTACTCCGGCAATTTTTACAGATAAATCAGCCATTAAAATACAACCTCCTCTGCGTTGAATACAGGTCCGTTTTTGCAGACATGCTGCATAATTTCTTCGCCGTTCTTGCGTACCTTAACGGCGCAGACAAGACAAGCGCCGATTCCGCAAGCCATTCTTTCTTCAAGTGAAATCTGACAAGGCTTGTTAAATTCTTTGCAAACTTGAGCAATTGCCTTAAGCATCGGGGTAGGACCGCAGGCGCAAACCTCGTCAACTTCATTTATCTTTTCTTTAAGTACATCTGTAACAAATCCGTGTACGCCTGCACTGCCGTCATCTGTTGTAAGTACAAGCTCAGCGCCTGCATTTTTGAAATCGTCCTGCAAAATAATAAGATCTTTATTACGAAAGCCTGTAATAACAAGCGGATTTTCGGTTTGCTTTGCTGTATAGAGCATAGGAGGAACACCGATGCCGCCGCCGATAAGGCAGTAGCGCTTGCCTTTTTCAATATTAAAGCCGTTGCCAAGCGGAGCAAGAATATCTACAGCTTCACCCTTTTTCATTTCGGACATAATCTTTGTGCCCTCGCCCTTAACCTGATAAACAAGGCGGAGTACGCCGTTTTCGCTGTCGCACACCGAAATAGGTCTGCGCAGAGTTTTTGACGGAACATATACATGGGCAAACTGACCGCATTTTGCAAGCGGTGCAAGTTCGTCATTTTTTACACGCATATCAAAAATTCCGTCTGCAATTTCTTCGTTTGACAAAAGCTCAAAGGCTTTAACATCATATTTCATATATTTCTCTCCTTTTGCAACAGAATGAATTATTTAATTAATATAGTTTAACACTATGGTAATAACACGCAGGGTATCGTTTTTATATGCATAGCTTGAGGTGTCAAGCTCGACTTCTCCCCCAAGCATATTGTTGGCGCTTTCAATGTAGTTTACTACATAACCGTCTTGTACAAGTGTTGAATAAGCGTCTTCAAAGTCAAGACTGTCATCAACAATTATGTTGAAATAATTGTCACCGTTTACGGCGGAATTTGCAAGTGCATTTGAAATTGTATTGTCATTTTCTTCATCAAACGCATAGAGGATAGGTGCAGTTTGATTATAATAATTGTACTCGGTAGAATTACATTCGGGCACATAGAGGTTGCCGATAAGGTTTTCGTCGTTATTATAATTATCGGGTTCTATTTCATCAAAAAGGTCATCTGCCCTGTGCGAGGAATACATTTGCTCGTCTGTAAGATTAAAGTAGTAGTAGTTGGAAAAATCATCTTGCGAGTCGTTCCATGTTACATCGACCTGATACCAATTACCGTCAATTTTTGCGCAGTTCCATTCGTGTCCGACATCACCGGTCATTCCCGCAATACTTACACATTCAATGCCGAGCTTGTTGCACAAAAGCTGAAATGCCCTGGCATATCCTTCACATATGGCTTTGCCGTCAACAAGAACTCCGTAGGCGGTACTGACATTTCCTTTTGTGTTATTGTTGTAGGCAGCCTCGTCATCATATACGCAATTTGAAATAATATAATCGTTGACATACTTTTCACGCTCATACTCCGAAGAATACATAGTTGCGTTGTTTACAAAGTCGTTGAGCGCCTCGTTAAATTTTTCTTTTTGTGTTTCAAGCGTTGTGCCTGAAGAAATATAGAAAAGTTCTACATATGTTGAACCGTCGTAATCGTAGTAAGAAAATGTGTTTTTTATCCAGAATATATCGGGGTGGTCGTTTTTAAAAGCTATTATTGCCTCGTAAATATCTTTTTGCGTAAGCGTGCCCGTACATTGTATTTCTGCGGGAACGGGTTTTTGACATTCGTTTTCAATTTGTGCGTAAAGATTTTTAATGTGTTCGTTTGTTATTGCCGAATAGCTGTACGATGTTTGCTTCGGCTCCGGTATCTCTGACAAAAGCGCTTCACTTTCGCTTGTCGGCTTAAAATCAGAATTGTCGAAAATCTTAAATTTAAGAGAACAGCCGGCGATTGAAAAACATAGCGCCAAAGGCAAAGCAACCGCAAGTGCTTTCTTTGCAACAGTCTGTATTTTATGGATGTTCAAAAAATCATCTCATTACATATAATATATCATTTATAATTTTACTTTATTTTGGCTTTATAGTCAATTCAAAATTTATTTTTTGAAAAATTGTTGCAATTAGTGCAACTTTTAGGATTTTTTTATGCATAGTTGGAGGTGAATAATTTGATTATTTTTAACAAAGAAAAGTACGAGGGTATTGCCGCAGAAGATAATGCGGGGATTGTGGGCGAAAACCTTGTGAGTAAAGTTGAATTTACGGTGAATGATTTTGTCGGCAAAAATACGATTGCCGCAATTCATTTAAGATTTAAAGACGGCAGTGTAAACACGGTTGCACCGCAAACCGTAAAAACTGTTAACAACAGCACATATATAATGTGGAAAATCGGGAAAAACGATATTTTCTGTCACGGCTGGGTTGAGGTTCAGCTTGAATTAAGAGAGGAGGAAACCACTTTGCAGACCGATATTGTAAGATTGTTTGCGGGAGAATCCATACCGATTGAGGACAAGGGATTCACCAATCCAAACAGCGAAACGCTTGCATTGAGAGATGAGGCAAAAAAATGTTGGGATAAAATTGCAGAGCAAAATAAGCAGATTGAAAACAATATAAAAGTTATTGCCGACAGCAACATTACTCTTAAAGAAGAAAAAGCAAATAAGGTTACGCTTAAGGCTGATGTTACGGAAGAGAGCTATCCGAGTGTTGCATATCTTGAAAACTATTATTATGATTATAATGATGTTGATGATGAGATACAAAACCTTAAAAGCAGTGTCGATACAAAGCTCAATTTAAAAGCGGATAAGGCGGATACTCTTGCCGGTTACGGAATTACCGATGCTTATGATAAAACGTATATAAACAGATCATTAAACTATAAGCTTGACAAAAAGCCATTCGATGCCGTACCTACAGTGAATAGTCCTAACTATGTAACGAGCGGCACTGTGTATAACAGTGTTAATTCGCTTAGGCAGACCGTTGTGCAGAACAAAGCCGATATAGAAAAATCGCTTGCAAACAAATATGATGCGGCGAATAACGAAATCGGTTCGGGAGAATTATCTCCGGCGCAGACAATTTATGAGGGCAGTGCGGGAAACTTCGTTTACGCAAAGAACGGCGACGCAGTTACTGTGTCTGTAAATATTACAAGTATGTTGGCGGATAAAACATATTTGCAAATGACGGGTTTGCCGTTCCCGTCAAAAGCAGAAAGTAGACTTGCAAGTATTGCCGTATATTCTACAAAGAATAAATTGCGTAATGTGAGAATAGACGGTTCGTGGATTTACATAAGTGCACCGTCCGATAAATTTGTTGAAGATGAAAAAATGAATTTTGTTGTTACATATATTATTCGCAGATAGGAGGATTAAAATGGAGGTTACAGAAAAAATTACGCTTGATATGCTTACAAAAGAGGGAGTGAGCGTGTTAAGACAGAAATTTATAAACATTAACGATGTTGAGGTACAGGTTGGTGAAAATGTCCGCAATGCTTTTACAAACTGTGAAGATGACAGAAAAATTTTAAAAGAACAGCTTTCGGAAGATTACTACAACGCCGTTATGGCAGTCTGGGGACTTTAAACATCACAAAAGCGCAATCGTGTTGCAGACGATTGCGCTTGCTTTTTTTGTTTGAGTGATTTTGTTTAGCAGGTATGCATAGTATAATTTTACAAACATTTTCCAATAACGGCAATTGCGTTTGAACGACAGATTTCTTGTGCATTTTCCCGCAGATTTGCGGCAAAAATATTATCGCCGCACCGTACACCGTATTCGTGCAAAATACGCTTAAATCTTTTTGGTACTGTCGGATAATCAAAAATAAGGTAGTAAACTCCGTCTTTTTCATAGGCAGAATTTTTGTTGCAGCACACATTCTGTTTGTAAAGCAACTGAATTACATCAAGAAAATTCTTGCTGTTGCCCACATCGTAGCAGCTGCATTTTTTACCGTTTTGCAGTCTGTATTTTTTCCTTTTTTTATCCTCAACCGTCAGCAGCAGCATACAACCGTCAACAGTCGGAAGCGCCTCCACAATCATTCGTTTATCTTTTATTTCTATATCTGTTTTAAAACAGGCTATCTGCAAAATTCGCATAAGTATCTTTCTGGAATGGCTGTCATACAGGCTTAAAGTATCATAATCAAGCGAAAAATCTCGCATATCTTCATCGCAGAGAGTTATCAGTATTTTATTGCTTTTTATTTTATCAATCGTCAAAAAATCTCCCTCCTCACATTGTGCTTTGCCGCAAAATTATTCTTATATATATTATGATGAAATGCCGTTTCCTGCAAGTAATTATTTTTGGAAATATACCAAGCAAATTATAGTAATATTTTTGTTAAAACGCATAATATGCTTGTCAAAAATCCTCAATAATGTTACTATGTTATTGTAATAATAAAAATTAACAAAAGAAAGGATGTTTTCTATGCCACAATGGCTCAACGATTCGGTTTTCTATGAAATTTACCCGCAAAGCTTTTATGACACCAACGGTGACGGTATCGGTGATATTAACGGTATCATCGAAAAACTCGACTATGTAAAGGGGCTCGGTTGTAACGCAATCTGGCTCAACCCCGTTTACGATTCACCGTTTATGGACGCAGGTTATGATGTTCGTGACTACAAAAAGGTTGCTCCCCGCTACGGCACAAACGATGACCTCGTAAGACTTTTTGACGAGGCTCACAAAAAAGGAATGAAAATTCTCCTTGACCTCGTTCCCGGCCACACATCGGACACTCACCCTTGGTTTTTAGAGTCTAAAAAAGCTCAAAAGAGTGAGTATACAAACCGTTATATCTTTACAAAATCAGTATGGGACGCACCGCCGCAGTACAGAATGATGTGCGGTATCTGCGAGCGTGACGGTAACTATTTGGTAAACTATTTCAGCTCACAGCCTGCTCTCAACTACGGTTTTCACGAAATCACACATCCGGAGTGGCAGCTGCCGTGCGACCATCCGGACTGCCTTGCTACAGTAGAGGCAATCAAAGACATTATGCGTTTTTGGCTTGATAAGGGCGCAGACGGTTTCAGAGTTGATATGGCAGATTCACTCGTAAAGAACGATGATGAAAAGGTTGCAACAGCAAAAATCTGGCGTGGTATCCGTGAAATGCTCGACAAAGATTATCCTGAGGCTGCAATGGTAGCCGAATGGTGCAATCCCGAAAGAGCAATCAACAACGCAGGTTTCCATATGGACTTCTATCTTGACCACCACGGCAACGGTTACAGCAGACTTTTCCGTTACGGTGACGATGAGGGCAATAAGGGTATCTTTAATCCAAACAGCAAGGGCGACATCAAGAACTTTACAGACGAATATCTCCCTGCTTATGAACTTTCAAAGAACAACGGCTACATCAGTTTTATGACAAATAACCATGATATGCCGAGAATGACACACTACTTCGGTATGGATGCAATTAAACTTGCGTATGCAATGATTTTCACTATGCCGGGTGTTCCGTTCCTTTACTACGGTGACGAAATCGGTATGAAATATCAGGAAAACCTTATAAGCAAAGAGGGCGGTTTCAGCCGTACAGGTTCGCGTACACCAATGCAGTGGAACAGCGGTAAAAACCTCGGCTTTTCTGCAAGCGATACACCTTATCTCCCTGTTGATACAGACGAAAACGCACCTACAGTTGAAAATCAGCAGAACAACCCTGACAGTATTTATAAGGTTGTTACAGACATTATTGCCATTCGTCACGCAAACGATGACCTTCACGGCAACGGTGATTTTGAAATGATTTTCGAGCCGGGTAAATTCCCGTTCGGATATAAGAGAGGCAAGTTTGTAATGCTCTTTAACCCACTCGGCAAAGACAGCGAAATCGAAATCAATGCTAAGGGCGCTAAAAAAGTATATGAAATCGGTACAACAGAGGTTGCTGACAATAAGGTAAAAATGTCGGCACAGAGTTTCGCTATGCTTGAATTTTAATAGATTTATTTAAAAGTTACGGCGGCAATCCT
>ULJN01008871.1_pt1 | contig 41621 bp, 71 predicted proteins | sample 1950921 | NCBI WGS metagenome assembly ULJN01 (sample SAMEA4835476, study PRJEB28245) | human gut metagenome | biome: gut microbiome; material: fecal sample | place: Denmark | collected 2008
TCTCCAGTAATTTTACTCATTGCAACATACATATCATCGTAGCCTTTGTTATAAAGCGAGTCTAAGTCTACATGCTTTTCAAAAGTATTCACATCATGTTTTTGAATGGATTCTCGGATTATATTAATGGAGTAGGCAGGCGTTTTTATCCAATAAAAAAGTAATAACAAATTCCTAAAATTGCGCAAACGAATAATCCAATAATAATTTTTTTGTTTTTCCCCATGAGTTTCATCCCCTTAAGTATGTGTAATCAGTGTAGTTGATTCTATTAAACTTCTTTTAGGAATTGTCCTGAAGTTATGTTGTAAATGCATTCTCCGTCAGAATCTGATAGTAAAATATTATCTTGAAAAAAAAGAATATTGATTTGATGTCAAATAGCCTTTGTTGATAGTAAATCTTTTTTTGTATGCAGATCATAAACAAATAATTTATTTGCATGTGTAGTTGAACTGTTACACAATTGCACAGCAGCATAACGTCCATCAGGTGAAAGACTGGTATTAAAAATATGGGCAGAAAAGGATCGTGAAAGGATACAATATCCTTCATGGTTTAAAACAATCAGTTTCCCCCCTTTTGCAGATGTACTACAATCTTCTAAAAGGAAAGTACCATTGTCTGTGACCCAACAATCAGCCATTTTTGTTACTTTAATATGTTTTATTATTATTTGAGATTTCCAGTTTAAAAGGCAACATTCAGTTGGATTTACAAAGATATAATAATGACCATTCGAGGAAACTTTAGCATATGTAGGATTAAAATCAATGTTAGAAAAGAAATCTACTACTTGTTTTGGAAAAGTCATTACATCTGCTGTCCTATTTAATAGAACATGAAAATTGGATGGATTACAAATGTCTGTAAAGTCATGGTTTATATTGTCAGAACTATTAGTAGTACTTTGTTTTTGGATTAGGTCCTTTTCAATTCGGTGTTCTTGAATTCGTTTGTTCAATATTATTGCTGCTCCATTTCCTGAACTGTCTGTTCATATTACAAAGCAATTTGACCAATTAATTCATTAAGTATTTCGTGAATGATTTTAGGGTCTGGCCTACGCTCCTTGATCAGCAGATTTAACTGTTCGGCATCAAGATTGTGGCTGTATGAGAGTAGGTGGATTGCAAATTCATTGGCTTCATTCTCCCGGCGGCAGGGGACATAGTAAGGTCTATTAGTGCTTAGATAGTAACCATATCCTGAGTGTAGACGTGCATGACCTATCTCATGACATAAAACTATTTGCTTTTGAAGCTCGGATAAATTCGAATTTAAAACGATACATTTTCTTCTTAGTGGGCGGATTAGAAAACCTCTAATTTCTGAAGGTAAATCCAACTCATAAATATCGAAGTTTAAACATTTGGCAAGCTGGTATGGATTTGCCGTATCATACTTTAGTATAAGATTTTCGACCCGCAATGATATATTGAACATGATTATTTAAGCGTAGACCTATTTTTTAGGTTTACGCTTATTTTTTTCTTTTGCTTGCCAGAACACAAATTCAAGAGCATTTTTTAATTTCTGTTTATCTTCTTCGTCCAGGTGATGTACTTCACCATCAAACATAACTTCGGTGTTTTCGAGAAATTTTGCAAGGTCTTTAGGTCGTTCTGGGTGATCGTTCGTAGATATTTTAGTTTCTGTAGCACTAAAATAATCGATTGGGACATTAAAGAAATCCGCAATTTTTTGTAATTTGTCTAATTTTGGTGTGTATTTTCCTTTTTTCCACTCCGATAAAGTGGATGATGCAACACCTGTTTCTTTGCTTACTTGTGCTGCCGTTTTTCCATATTTATCTAGTAGCTCTTGAAATTTTTCATACATAAATCTCACTCCTAAAACTAAGAAAGTCGAAAAATAAATATTGACATTTTCGATAAACCGAGTTAAGATTAACTAAACTAAGAAAACCGAATAATAAGCTCGGATAAACGAACCGAGGATGCATTGTTAATTAATGTTATTATATCGGTTTTCCGAGATAATAACAAGAATAATTTGAGTTTCTTAAAGGGGGTGTCAAAATGTACGAGAAGTTTGCTGCTCTTTTATCTAAAAATGATGTAACTGCCTATCAGGTAAGTAAAGAAACAGGTATATCTACTTCTACATTAACAGAATGGAAGCAGGGGAAATATACACCGAAATTAGATAAATTAGTGAAAATTGCAGCATATTTTAATGTTCCAATTGAGTATTTTTTAGATGAAAGCGCGTGAGGTGATTGTTATGGAATCAAAATTTAATCAGCTATGTGTTTGGACAGCAACTACGTTAGACGGATATAGCAAAGAAGACCTTGAACAGTTTTTTTTGGGATGAATTTAGTTGCAGAATAAAATTTGCCGAAGAAGTTGTTACTTTACCATGTTTAGAAAAAAATGAAGAAGGTGGAAGGCATGACCTGTTTTTCTACGTTCATGATGATGATATTGGTAGATTTGCTGTCAAGCGGCTTCTATATGGAATACGTTGGTGGGAAGACGTTCTTGGCAATGGTAACGGATATCAATATTCAGAAGATACCCTAAAAAAGTATCAAAAAACTTGGTAAAGCAGGATAGAAAAAGAAAGGAGTTTTAATTTGAAAACATATCATAAAGACTTTTGTGGTGTTACTGCTAGTGTTACAGATAAGGTCGATGGAACAGCTCGGTTGGTTGTATGTGATCAGTATGGCAAAAAGGTTAAAGATTCTATCCATAAAAGCAGGGCTGCTGCACTGGCAGCTTGGCGTAGATTTTGTGTGTAGACGATGAAAGGTTTGTAATGAAATATGGTGAGAGTTTAATGGAAAAACACATTGTAAGTAGAAGCGAGATTTCTGTCGAAAGACATTTTGACCACAGTTGTTCGCTGTCGTTAAATGCAGTAATGAAACTACTTCAAATGCTTGATAGAGATATGGAGAAAGGAGATGAAGAAAAATGTCCTGCCCTGTCTGTGGCAAAGAATTCGGCGGCGAAGAATACATCTTTATATGGGATGATCTTGAAAAACAGAGCGTCAGGATCTGTGGAAGTTCAAAATGCATTCAAGCTTTTAAATGCGAATTGAGAAGACGTCACCGCCATAAAAACGTTTCATCTAAAGAAATTTTATCATGAAGGAGGTCTAAAAATGGCAATTAATACAGCTAATCCTTATTTACAAGCTAGATTATTTAGCCAAATTGGGCGCATTCAGGCTGCTCAAGAATTAGCTTTGGCAGAGAGTACTCTGAAAAATTATGAATTAGGTTTATCGCCGGTACCTGATTCAACGGTTTTAAGGATGTCTTATCTTTATCGTACACCGTGGTTAAGAGTTCAGCATTTGCAGAAAAATGTAGTTTTCTGCGATATTTTTGGACTGATTCCAGAAAGCCCAACATTAGCTTTTGGTGTACTGCAAATGCAAAAAGAAGTTAGCGATGTTGTTGGAGTTTTACCGGCAATAATTAGTGATGTTGTAAATCAATCAAGAGTAAGTTCGCATTTGATAAGTGAACTTAGAGAAGCAGCTGTTGCTTTGCTTAGTATTTTTGGGCGAGAAACAAAAAAAGAAACCGCCTGTGCTGGTACACAAACGGTTTCTAGGGGTTAGTAGACAATTATGTCTAAGGTCAAGTCAATTATAGCACATTATGCGATCTTTGCAAGAAGGAGGTTGCGTTGAGAAATTACTGTGATGTATGTTCTGCAGCTATTGAACCAGTTACCGAACTGAAAGTATGGAACGCAGAAAAGAAGAAGATTTATCGTTTCTGCAGTTTTGAATGTTTAAAAAGATGCAGAAAAAGAGCAAAAAACGTAGGAGGTAGTTGTATGGCCAGGGATATAAAACAACGATGTGCCAGATGCGGAAAGGCTATATCTGATTGGCATTATGTCAATAATAAGCCTGTATGTATCGATGATCGTTTGTGTTATCGCCGGCCAAATAGAAAATATAGAAAGCAAAAATCTAAAAATAAGGTTTTGGCAAGAGTTAAATCTAGATATGGAGGTGAACTGTAATGAAATACCTTATTGCTTTGATTGGTGTTATTTTGGTGGCTTTAAGCATTGCCAATTCTGTTGATGCTGTCCAGCCTGAAGCGCAGGTAGAAGTAGTTTCTTATACTGTGCATCATGGAGACACTCTCTGGTCTATTGCTAACCATTATGCGCCGGAACATATCAAGGATATAAGAGAATTTATGTGGCAGATTTGCCAAGATGATCGCAACCAGAATTTGTTTAAATCTGGTCGTCTTTTACAACCAGGAGACCATCTTTTAATACCGTTAAGTATAAAAAATAGACGCCGTGTTAGGGACGCAGCGCCTATAAAGTGAAAAAACATAGAAACGATATGTTTCTACCCAAGTTTTATTATAGCATATCGTTTCACTGTTTTCTATAATCATTATTTTAGAAAAAGGAGCAATGAAGTATGACTTATAAGACTTGTCCTAAGTGTGGGGCGAATTTAGACGCAGGAGAACGATGCGATTGTGAAGATGTGGAGCTGAGGTGTCAATATTGTGTTCATTGCTTGCCTATTGGCGAAGGTGATCATATTTGTTATAAAAATGGAGTTCCGGTTATCGTTTTGTCGGAATATGCTCCAACCGAAGATTATTTGTATTGTAGAAGAAAGGACAGATAAAAATGGCAAAACTGATTATGACTGTTGAGGAAATGCAAAATCGTAGTAAATGGCTGAAAATGCGTAAGGCTGGTATTGGTGGTAGCGAAGCTGCTGCAATCGTGGGGCTTAATCCGTGGAAGTCGGCTTTTCAACTTTGGATGGAAAAGACAGGGCAGGTTGAACCGGAAGATTTGAGCGATAACGAGTATGTTTATTGGGGCAATGTATTAGAGCAGGCTGTCGCTGATCGTTTTTGCGAGCTGACAGGAAAGAAGGTTCAGCGCCGGGGCATGCTGCAGGATGACGAATATCCGTATATGCTTGCCAGTGTTGACCGGATGGTAGTTGGTGAGAATGCAGGTCTTGAGTGTAAGACGACTAACGCCTTTAACAGTAAAGTTTGGGCTGATGATGAGCTGCCAGATAGTTATTACATCCAATGCCAATGGTACATGATGGTTACTGGTTGTGAGAAGTGGTATATCGCTGTATTGATTGGTGGAAATAAGTTTATATGGAAAGAAGTGCCACGTAATGCGGCCGACATTGAAGCGTTAAGAAAGGCTGCAGTTGATTTTTGGTCAATGGTAATCACTAATACTATGCCGCCTGTAGATGGAAGTAATGACTGCAGTAATGCTCTTGCTGATAAATTTCATGGAGAAAGTGGTAAAACTATTGATCTTCCGGCCACCGCTAAGGCGTGCATAGAGCGGCTACGGAGTATTAAAGAGAGTATCGGTAAACTTGAGGAACAAAAGAAGTTAAGTGAGAATGAATTGAAATCAATGTTAGGTGATGCTGAGGTTGGCATTATAGGTGAAGATAAGGTTACATGGAAAATCCAAGCGGGAAGAGTGACTGTTGACAGTAAACGATTGAAAGCAGAACAGCCTGCAATCTATGAATCATACAGCAAGATTGGAAATCCAATCAGAGTATTTAAAGTTGGTTAATTATAAAGGAGCGTGTTTAAAATGGCAAATACAAGCGGTGGGTTGTTATCTACAGTAAATAAATCTAATGAAAATAAAGATGTACAGAAAAAGAGCATTGCTTTAATTATGAACGAAATGCTTGATAGCAATGGTATTAAGGCAAGAATCAACGAATTGCTTGGCAAAAGATCTGCACAGTTTGCCGGTAGCTTAGTTAGTTTAGTAAATGCTGACGCAAATTTGCAAAAGGTGTTTGCACAAGCTCCGATGACTATTATTCAAGCTGGACTTAGAGCGGCAGCTTATGATTTGCCTGTCGATCCAGGTCTTGGATATGCATATATTGTTCCATTTAATAATACAGTTAAAGATAAAGATGGAAAAGAATTTAAACGTATGGAAGCTACTTTTATTATGGGTTATAAGGGTATGTATCAATTGGCCATGCGTACAGGTGTGTATAAGAAGTTAAATGTTGTTGATGTTCGTGAAGGGGAACTGAAAAAATATAATCGATTAACAGAAGATATCGAAATTGAATTTATTGAAAATGAAGATGAGCGTGAAGTTAAACCAATCATTGGATATTGTGGATATTTTCGTTTGGTAAATGGTATGGAAAAAACTATTTATATGACGGTAAAAGCATTAGAAGCTCATGAATTGAAACACCGAAAAGGCAAATATATGGGCAAGGGATGGCGTGATGATAAAGATGCTATGTGTCGTAAAACCATTTTACGTAAATTGATTGGTAAGTGGGGTGTTATGAGTATTGACTATCAATCTGCATCCCCATCCATGATTGCTGCGGCTGAAGCGGTTGCCAAAGGACAGTTTGATGATGATGATATCCCAACAATAGAATCTACCGCTACGATCGAACAACTTTCTGATGGGCGCACAGTTGACTTGGAAACGGGCGAAATTGCTTTTGACGGGGATTTTACTGAGGACGAATTACAAGCTGCTCAAAGCGGCAGTGATGATAAATAATATGGAATTAATGATGAGCAAATGTCCGGAAGTGCTAATCAGTGAAGTAGGACGTGAATAAAGTCACCGATAAATTTGTTTTAGGAGATTGATATAGATGGAGCGAGAACTATGGGACGAAATAGTCGTTGATAATTTTGCTGGCGGTGGTGGGGCAAGCACGGGAATAAAAATGGCGATCGGGCGTGATGTCGATATAGCTATCAACCATGATCCGGCTGCTATTGCCATGCACAAAGCTAACCATCCTTGGGCTGGCGTGGGTTGCCCTGAAATGGGCGGCAACAGTGCGGCCACGTGCGATAATGCAGTACCGCCGTAGTTGCCAGCAGCTTTAGTGAGAGCTAACCTTCCTGAGCTTTGTGGAATGGCTTTGCGGAAAGCGATGTGATTTGATGAAAATAGGACTTGTTGATGTGGATAATCATAATTGGCCTAACCTTGCATTGATGAAAATATCGTTATGGCATAAGGGCGCCGGTGATACAGTCGAATGGGCAGGTAGCCTTGAACATTACGACATTGTGTATATGGCTAAAGTTTTTACTTTTACGCCGGACGATATTCAATCATATCAGGCTGACAAAATAGTCAAAGGTGGCACTGGTTACGATTTAACTATGAGACTGCCTAAAAATATTGAATGTGCTTTTCCGGATTATGATTTATATGGCATTAAAGATATGGCATATGGTTATTTAACTAGAGGTTGTCCTCGTAAATGTCCGTTTTGCATAGTAGGTCAAAAGGAAGGTGTACAGACGTATAAAGTTGCTGATTTATCGCAGTTTTGGCGTGGACAGAAGCACATAAAGCTGCTTGATCCTAACCTTTTGGCGGCTCCTGAATGGCGGGATTTGCTTGGACAACTGGCTGATAGCGGTGCATGGGTAGATTTTACCCAGGGTCTGGATATTCGCCTTATGACAGACGAAAAAGCCGCTGCCATTAATAAAGTCAAGTACAGTATGCTTCACTTTGCTTGGGATAATCCTGATGATATGGGAACGCTGGAAAAGTTAAAGGAATACAGATCTGTGTGGAAAGGCAGTCAGCGCAACCGTAGCGTTTACGTGCTAACAAACTTTAATAGTACACACGAAGAAGATTTGTATCGTGTATATACCTTGAGGGATATTGGCTATGATCCGTACATTATGATTTTTGATAAACCTAATGCGCTGGATAAAACAAGGTACCTGCAGCATTGGGTTAACAATAAGAAGATATTTAGGACGATTAAGAAGTTCGAAGACTATGATCACACGAGAGGTTAATTGATATGAAGCATATCGTACAGTTTTCGGGTGGCAAGGACAGTACCGCTATGTTGCTAATGATGATTGAGCGAGAAATGCCTATAGATGAAATCATATATTGCGACACTGGCAAGGAGTTCCCGCAGATGTATGATCATATTTCAAAAGTAGAAAAACACATTGGCCGAAAAGTAACAGTCTTACGGGCTGATCATAGTTTTGATTATTACTTTGCAGAACATATAAGAACTAAAGGAAAATTCAAAGGTATAAAGGGCTACGGTTGGGCATCTATGATGAACCGTTGGTGTACCGGTCTTTTAAAAACGAGAGTATCAGAAAAGTATTTTCTTGGTAAAGGTGGATACATAAAGTACATAGGTATAGCCGCTGATGAACCCAAGCGACATAAAAATATAGCAAAAAACGTGATTCATCCGCTGTTCGACTGGGGTATCACCGAATCAAAGGCACTAGAATATTGTTACAATCGCGGTTTCGATTGGAACGGACTATATAAAGATTTTAGGCGTGTTAGCTGCTACTTATGCCCGCTCCAAAGGATCGAAGATTGGCGATTGTTGAGGAAAAAATACCCAGAGTTATATGCAGATGCATTGCGGCTTGACGCTATGAACTATTGGAAGTCAGTAGAAACAAAAGGATTATTTGATTTAAGCAAGTTGGAACGGCGCTTTCTGTTAGAAGATGCCCAACTGAATTTATTTTGAGGAAGTGAGATAATGGCGAATTTTAAAAATTACACTTCAATGGCTAATCCATTGAAGACTGCAGCTGAGATAGAAGCAACTTTAATTACCAACGGGGCTAAGTCAATTCAGAAAGATTGTGCCGGCGGCAAGATCATAGCATTGAAGTTTCTTGTTGATACCGCTATAGGCGAGATACCTATAGCGCTGCCGGTCAACGTGGAAGCAGTACAGAAAATTTTATCAGCTCAAAAAACGTAATAGCAGTGTAAAAGCTACTGCTGAGCAAGCTGAGCGGACAGCATGGAAATGCTTGAAAGATTGGGTTGATGCGCAAATGGCTTTGATACAGATCGGTATGGCGAGTATGGATCAGATATTTCTGCCTTATGTAATAAACAAGGGGGGAAGACACTTTATGACACAGTGCGTGAGCATGGTTATCTATTGGAGCGTGGTAATAATGGCTAAATTTAATCATACAGGACATAAAGCGCTTTGGGACTGGCTTTCAAAAAATCCTAACAAAACTAAAGATGATTGGGAAGGTTGGCAGTATAACGGTGGATATTACGAAATGGTAGAAAATGGTTGTTTTGCTTGCGAATACAATTACGAGGACATGGACTGTGATGATTGTGACTATTGTCCGCTTATTTGGCCGAATAATATAAAATGCAGCACAAAAAAAGCGATTACTTCTTCATTGTATGCAAAATGGATAAATGAAACTAACTTACAATTAAAATCTAAATTAGCAGATCAAATAAGAGATTTACCTGTTAGAGATGGAGTTGAATGCGAATGAGTAAAAAAGAAGCTGCTGTTACTTTAGCGTTTATCTTTGCCGCTGGATTTTTATGGCAACTCGGCTGTGCGTTGGCAGAGGTAGCTGTAGAGTGGCATATTTGGAGAGGTGTAATGTAATGAACAAAGTTATTTTAATGGGACGCTTAACAAAGGACCCGGAAGTAAAATACACGCAGACAGGGAAGGTAGTAACTCAATTTACGTTAGCGGTAGATCGACCGTTCAAGTCTGCCGACGGAAATAAGGAAGTTGACTTTGTGCCGGTAGTGGTTTGGGGTAAGATTGCTGAAATGATTGGTAATAGCTGTCATAAGGGGCATAGGTTGCTTGTAGACGGTCGGCTGCAGATACGCAGTTATGATGCCAAGGACGGTACAAAACGCTGGGTAACGGAGATCATCGCTAATAGCGTAGAATTTATTGAGCGTAGGTCGGATACAGCGAAACCAACAGGTGAAAAAAGTGAGATGGAAGCATTCGGGCAGGCCGTACCGTTTGATGAAGAAATACCGTTCTAGGAGGCGGAAATGCAATACGATTACGAAAGAGCAGCAGCGATAATCAATGCCTTTAGGGATTTGGTAATGGAAATAAAATCCATTGATAATGCTTGTCAGACAGAAATCAAAGAAGCTGATATGGCCTTTTGCGATATTCGTCATAAATGTGAGATTGATTATCCTATAGCTGCAGAATCATTGCTGTTTCTGATGATTATTGTAAGTTGGTTAAATGGTATCAAGCGCAGATCGAATCTGATGGAAAGGGTGTAATGCGGTTCAAGCCAGGATCTCCGTTAGAATGGTTTTATCCTGCGGCATCTTTGGAACTGAATCGTTTAGACGCTTATGATCGTGGGATTCCTGATGAGTGGGTAAAGCTAAGTGTCTACGAAGATATTTTCGAGAGTAAAGATTATTATGTTGTTCGCTAAGCATTGGGATTGAAGGTGGCCTTATGGGTAATCGGATAATAAAAGAAAGTATATGCAGCAGCCCTACAATTGATCAACTCAGTTGGTTTGAAGAAGCGTTCTTCTATCGGCTAATAGTTAATTGTGATGATTATGGACGTATGGATGGAAGAATTCCTATTATTAAATCTAGGCTGTTTCCTTTGAAGGATATAACAAAAGCGACTGTTGATGATGCGCTAAATAAGTTATCGAAGGTAGGCTTGGTGGTTCGCTATGAAGCAAATGGGCAACCGTACTTGCAATTGGTAACTTGGGGTAAACACCAGCAGATTAGAACTCGTAAAAGTAAATATCCTGATCCACCTGATACAGCAAAGACGATTTTATCCACAGGGGTTGAGAAGTCAAACACTAACACTTGTAATCAAATGAAATCAAATGAAATCATTTGCCCGCCTAATCCAATCCAATCCAATACGAATACGAATCCAATACAATCCAATACAGTACTATATGAGTTAGTACTTAATACTGTAGGGAAAACCAAAGAGCAGTTAGTATCTGACGCATTTGATGACTTTTGGGATTTATATCCAAAACAAACGGAAAAAGAAGTTGCTAAAGCTGCATTTTATTCTCTTGTTGATATTGGGATTTTTCCTGATGACATTGTTTCTGCTGTGCTGAAGTTAAAACGTGAAAAGGTAGGTACTCAGATTCGTTATTATAAAAAGCCGGCAGATTTTTTGAATTTTGATGTTATATCTAGATATCTGCCTAAGTATCTAAATAAATGTCCTATTTGTCAGTCTGCTGGGTTTGTCCCTGAAGAGGCAGGAAATGGTATGAAACAGTGTGAGTGTGCAGATAGGTACAATCATTTGGGGTGGCATTTTAAAGAATCTTAGGAGGGAGTGATATTTTTTATGGATAAAAAATTGATATATATTGCTCATCCCTTTGGTGGTGATGATGTAAATGTAAAAGCGTGTGAGGATCTCGTTCGGAAGCTGACGACTAATTGCAATAACTCTTATGTATTCATTTCGCCAGTACTTAATTTTGGTCATATGTATGTGGATGTTGATTATATCGATGGTGTAAATGTTTGTTTAGATCTGTTGAACGCTTGTGATGGATTATTACTTGCTAACGCTTGGCAAACATCCCGAGGATGTATGGCTGAGTATGCTTTTGCAAGGGCTAAGGGAATAACAATTTTTAGTCTAAAGGACTTTAACTTATGATTGATTACATCGTTTTATATACTTCATGTTTTGTCTTTACTGGTATATGTGTTGCCTTTGTTTATAAAGTCTTAACCAATAACAGGTTTTAGGTATACGCAAGATTACTTCACATTGGAGATGAACAGATTGGTAAAAAATAAAAAATACTCAAGGACCAGTTTAAAATATTGCGGTATTCCAATGGAAAAAGCATTGGACCAACATGGTTGCGATATAGTTCGTGATTTCTTTGGTAAAGTTCTCAAAGCTGCTACATTAGCTGCAGAGAATAATATACATATGGATGGTCAGGCAATTTCTAATTTAATGGCAATGTATCGAAATAGGGTGATTTGATGAAAAAAGAACGCTATATGTCAAAAAACGAAATGTTAGATGCTATGAAGGTTGGTACATTCTCGGGAGAATTAGAAGCTATTGCTAATAGAACACCTGAATCGGAGTGGAGAAAGCGCTTGCGATCTGCAGCAACTAATTGCCAAAAGGTGTTAGAAGAACGATTATTTTGCTTGGATAAGGATCAACTGCAGACTGTACAGCGCCGTCATAATCATAACAAAATGGTTTATGTGACCAGTGACGATAAGAGATATGTACCAGCTGATAAGGAGAATCCCCAGGAGCTTGTGACAGTATCTATTGATGATTTATATACGGTAATAGATCATGCGTTTGAATCGTGTCATCTATGTACACAAGGTATTAAAGTTGAAGAGTGTCGATATCGTAAGTTATACCATCGGTTAGGTGTTCCGGTCGCAAGAGATAATCCTGCAGCTGGTCAATGTGAATTTATGTGGGAGGAAAAATAAAATGAATATTGATAAAAATAAGTTAGTATCAGCAAGAGAAAGCCCTGATGAATCAATTTGAACTGTCGCAAGCCAGCAAGGTAGATTTAAGTCTTATAAGACGTTTGGAAAGCATTGGCGGTGTGACGCCGAAATCCATTGCCGAAAAACTCGCTATTGCATTAAGCACCCGGCTGGACGATATAACGACCAGCGAAGATATAGGGCAAGAATCTACTGTCGAAGGCGGTAATTTATCCGATGGCGGTGTTGCCGTTTCAGAGCAGAAAGCTTTTTTGTTGGTTAATACAAGAAGAAGCTTAGGCCAATCTCCGGCACCGAGGCTAATCAGAATTGATCAGATAACATCTATGAGTGTTGATTTTAAAGAGCCTAAAATTTGGGTGATTTATGAGACCGGCAGTAATGGAATGACCTCTACAGTAACAGAATATTTTAAATCATTTGATGATCGGGATACAGCATGGGCTTCTATTATGACCAAAATATCTGAAACTAATAATGTCATTAGGAGTGATGCGAATGGCTGCAATAACGCTGTTTGATCAGATTAATAAAGATAAAGTCATAAACTTTTGTGTTGAAAATGGCAAATGTTCAGATTGTGGTAATTGCTGCAGTAATTGTTTGCCATTAACTCAAGCTGAAATCAAATTTATCAAAAAGCATATTAGGAAGAATCATATTCTTCCGGAGCATCATACTCCAGTATTGTCGGCAACTAATGCTGTTGATTGGGTTTGTCCATTTAGGGATGAGATAAATAAGCGTTGCAAAATATATGAAGTACGTCCGGCTATTTGCAAATTTTTCAAATGTGATGGCAAATTTGGGCAAACTAATGGTTTAGGCATAATGAAGTTAGTTGATGTTCGCAAAACTTTTTATCCAAATACGGTTTTAAATGATGATCATTATCAGAAAATTAGCAAGGTTATGTTGTTAATGGCCAGGAATTTTAGGTGAAATAGATATTGGAATTATTTAGAGCTGACAATGGAGTGTGATGATTAAAATGACGAAATTAATTGTTTGCAGGGAGTGCGGTGAGCAGATTTTCTTTATTCGTACTCAAAGTGGTGCAAAAATGCCAGTCAATAAAGATCAGGTTGGGTATAATCTTGGCGGCAAAGATCGCATTGTAACGCCTAATGGTGAGATCATTGCGGTTACAATTACAGATCATCCAGAATCTGGCGTTGGGTATGTACCGCATTGGAGTACCTGCAGTGGAGCAAACAGAGCCCGCAAAGTATCACCGGTGCCGAAGAATAAAAAGAAAACCGTCCCAGAAGAAAGCTTATTTCAGGGAGTAGATTAAATGGGATGGGATAATTTACCGCCGCATCTAATGAAAAGAATACGTTCGGACAGCGTAACGGCGCCGGCGAATTTACCCGGGGCTGTACCTGTGCTGAAATATGGTAATGCAATAACTGAGGTTGACGGGATTCGCTTTGATAGCAGGAAAGAAGCAAAATATTATGAGGACCTACTTTGGCAGCAGCGTACCGGTGCAGTAAAAAGCATTGAATTACAGCCTGAATTCGTTTTACAGCCCGGCTACGAGGTCGCAGGTAAAAAGATAAGGCCGATTATTTACAAGGCTGATTTCAAGGTAACAGAAGCTGACGGGCATATATATTACGTCGATACAAAAGGGATGCGGACGCAGGTGTATCTGATCAAAAAGAAGATGCTGCTATATCGTTACCCGGACATTGACTTTAGAGAAGTTTAAGGCGGTGGAGTAGTGGAGAAAATTAGAAGTCTTGTAGGTATGGTATCAAAAAAGAAGTTTTTTTGGCCTGTAAATGTTATGAAAATAATAAATATGGTGTTGATTATGTCAAACCACAACTTTGCATAGATGAAGAAAGTCATCTCATATTTTGCGAACGATGCGGTGCAGTTATAGATCCGTTTGCAGCAATGCTCATGGTCGCAATTTTTGAAGAACGGCAAAACCGTGAATGGGGTAGATACATGGAAAGTGCTAGACGGTTTTGGAAAATAGCCCACAGCTATAAACCATACAGAGTAGCACTTAAAGAAATGGAAAAGAATATGGGCCGGGGGAATAATGCTATGTTGCCCTGTTGCCCAAAATGTAACAGAGCATTTGATCCTGCAGATATCAAAGGGTATGTTAATAAAAAATATGTCTGCGACTAAGGCGGTGGAGTAGTGGAACATAGCTGTATAGATTTCTTGAAGTTGAGAACCATAGAATATCCTATGTACTATAAAATTACGGCAGAGTGCCAAATTTGCAAAAAAAATCGACATTAGCTTTGAGTAAATTTTATTTGCAATTGATGTATGATGCTGATGCTGTGTCCGTACAAGAGATTGGCCGACTTATAAATAGGTTTGATGAGAGATAAATTTGTTTGAAACTTATTTTAATCGGCGAAGGAGGCGGAGTAAATGAAAGCGTATCGCTGTGAGGAGCGCAATGGTGATGGATACGCCGTTATTGTATACGGAAAAACAAGAGGTCAAGCAAAACGAGAAGGGGCTAGCGAATTGGATATTGATTTTTTAGATGCCAACGTTAGCCGATTACCGTGGGCGGACGAATACGGCAGTATCAATAATCTTCCGTTAAAGGTCTACTTTGAAAACGGGTGGTTTTGTGAGTGCTGCAAGTGCGGAAGGCGTATAGACGTTGATAGTGAGTATCCGGAAGGTACTTTGGGAAAGTTTGACTATTTGTGTGACGAATGTAGAAAGGCGGTGTAAATTATGAAAAAACCTGAAATCAAGTACGTAGGCTGGTGCCACGAGTGCAAACATCTAGGAAGTTTTATTTGTGGTAACTGTAAGCCTAATGAGAAATACAGTTTTGCTAGACCTTCTGAATTTATGCCTAAGAACAAAAACCGTTGGGTAAGAATGTAGGAGTAAAAAATGAAATACTTAGACTATTGTTATTTGTGCATTAATAATAGAAAGGCCAGTGAGTTGAGCGAAAACCCAAAATGTAGTAACTGTATTCAGCTTACTGTTATGTCTATGCCAACTAAGTTTAAATCGCGTAGGATTACTTGGGCTGACAGAACGGAGCTAAAAAAATATGATAGCAATTAAAGAAATGGATATGCCTGAGAATTGCTTAAAGTGTCCTTTTATAGATGAAAGTGGGCAGTATTGTCAAGTTGATGGCAAAGCATTAGTGCCTAATATTCTTTGTATAGATATCGAGGGCGTACGAGAGAATTTTAAGGTTTTAGAAAGCGGTAGACATACATATTGCCCATTAATTGAGATAAAGGAGCGTGAAAACGAATGAAAAAACGTGAACTTTGCGGCATTTATTTCAGAGTAGAGCGGGATGGTAAATTCGAAGATATCTGCTTTACTGATATGACGGAACTGGAACGAAAAAGAGCAATTTATGATTTTTCGCCAGAAGCTCTGAGAAATATGTGTATGGTTTTGGCGGGAGTTGTCAGAAATTTAGGCGATATGTTTGATGTTAGTGCTGTGGACGGTGATAAAAAATGATACAAAATTTAAAGGAGTATAAAACAGTAACCAACAGTAGTTTTACATATTTAATAGAGCATATCAATAGATTTTATGTGCTAAACGGCTGGCGAGTAATAAGCATAGTGGAGAGTAACGGTGATTTTTGGGCAGCATTGGAGCGTGATCAATGATGCTTAAAAAAGGCGATATAGTTTATAAAATCACTTTGGACGGACAGCGTGGCGAAGTGCGTTCGGTTGGTGTGGCAAAATATAAAATTAGGCAGAGAGTATCAAGCAAAACTGACGAGGGCGAAAGCGATAGCGGCTATAAACTTGAACACGTACTGCGGGACGGTGAATGTTTATATTTAGGAGATTATATGCCAGAGTTTGAAGAAACGCGTATAAAATGCGGAATTATCAGCTATAGGAACGATTTTATTTTCGTGCTGGACGAAAAGGACATACCCGCTGCGCGTATGCGAATTATAAAGAATAATATTGATTTTCTGCAAAGCGAATTAAGTGTTTTAAGAACTCTTTATGATTTAGAAAAGTCAAAGATAAAGGAGCGTAAAGAAAATAATGCGTGAAATATTATTTAGAGGTAAAAGGCTTGATAACGGAGAGTGGATAGCCGGGCATTTATTAAAATACGAGGATGGCTCGGCAAGAATGGTGTCTAGTAATACAGATATATTCTGTTATGAAAAAGATGAGAGTATCATTCAAACTGTAGCACACAGAGTTGATCCTAAAACCGTTGGACAATACACAGGCTTTGTCGATAAAAACGGCAAGAGGATATTCGAGGGCGATGTTATCAAGCATGATATTACCAGTGATACTAGCCATAAGGCTATTGTCATATATGATAACGGGAACACTAGATTTATCGGAACTGTCATAGGAACAGAGCCGAGAATTATGTGTGTAGGTATGATAAATAGAAATAACGAACCTGTAGTTGAGATTATAGGAAATATCTATGATAATTCTGAATTACTAAACGGCGGTGAATAGATTATGAGATTAATAGATGCAAAAGCCGCACTAGAAAAAATCTATCTTGCGGGAGAAGCTATAAAAGAATATAGCGGCAGGTTTTATGAAGGCAAGTTTAATGGCTTGCAATGTGCATACGAGATTATTAACGATATGTCCACAGTAGAAGAACGTAAGCATGGACGTTGGGTAAGACATAATAATATCATTGCTTGCAGCGAGTGTATTTTTGATATGTGTTTTGACGAAAACCTTGGAGAACTAAATTACTGCCCATATTGCGGGGCTAAAATGGACGGTGAATAATATGGAATTGATAGATAAAAATGCTTTGGTGAAATATTTAGAGGGAATGGGAAATGAAATATATGCAGTCAATGATGAATATTTTCTAGGACAGAAAACAGGTTTAGCGAAAGCCGTTAGTGTTATACTGACCTTTCCTACAGTAGAAGAGCGTAAGCATGGGCATTGGAAAAATGGCTGCTGTACCGTATGTGGTGAATCTGCTGCAACCGATGGACACTTTGACTTTATACCCGAGGAAGAACAGAAATATTGCTGGAATTGCGGGGCTATTATGGACGGAAGGAAGGAGAAGAGTAGATGACGAATGACAAAGCCTACTGCATACGAAGTAACAAATTTATAGAGAAATACTGTACTAACACTAACTGCGACCGGCACGAAAAAAATGAGCCAGTCAATGGCGGTAATCACCGGCAGTGGGTTAATTTTGACGAATGTAATGATTACAGGACTAAGGACGTTGAAATTATTTGTCGTATTGGAAACTGTCTTGATTGTTCTCCAGCAATAGCGGAATCCATATATGAAAAGGCTGATGAGCTAAGCTTAGAAACAAAATATTCTATGGAAAGAGTAACAAACGATATATGTAAAATTTATAGGGTGTATGGGTATGAATTCTTGATTGATATGACAGGCGATGCATATTTAGGAGTCATATATGATTTAAGTAATAAATAATGGAGGTGCAGCATGGCTAAAATAGATGGACCTTGTAAAAATTGTAATGAACGTCGTGCTGCTTGTTGGGATAAATGTGATAAATATAAATCTTATAAGGCTGCTGCTGAAAAGATTAAATTTGAAAGGCGAAGGTACGAACAAAAAGAAAGGGACCTTGCTATAGATATTAGTAGAGCTATTGGGCGCACAAGAAAACATCGATGATTAATTAAAAGAAAGGAGCGTGAAGATGTGACTTTAGAGTATAAAGTTGTTTATCAATATTCTAATGATCCAGAGTTACGGCAACACTCTGAAACTGTTTATGCTGTTGATCCTATTGACGCTATGAATAAAGTTGAAACTATGATTAATTCTAAGACAAAAGAATCATTTGAAATTATGGCTGTTATTTTGGATGGAAGAGTAATTAAGTAAATTGATAGTTTGGGATGTAGAGATGGGAACATGTCTAAGGTCAATACATGTTTTCGGAGGGAAAATATATATGAGCATTATCAGCCGGAAGACCCTGAATATAATAAATAAAAAATATAGGCAAAGAAATTCTATCGAACAGGCTGTGTGGAGAACAAAACTAGAACGGCTGGACCGAGGTTCTTATACTGGTAATATCGGTTACTCGCAGCCTGATCCTACTGGTAATGCTGCTATTAGAAATGCAGAAGAAGTTTTGAAAGTAGAGATAACCAATGAACATGGATTTATAGTGACCATAGATTATCCTGAACGCTGGTTGAAGGTGATGGATACAATAATATATCATTACCAACAAAATGATGATGATCGGCATCAAAAGACACAGGAAATAGTTATGCGGCGGTATTTTAAAGGGGAGTCGCCAGATGTAACTGCTGGTCTGCTGGGTATCGGAAGGACAACTTATTTTGAACTATTAGACAAATTTTTGGCTGATACAGCAGCTGTTGCATTCCATGAAGGAGTATTGGAGCTCCCAATAAAATTGATTGACTTTAAATACGAGAAGTAAAGAAGTAAGTTCACAATAATTTCACAATTAGTCCCGGACTTTTTATCTTTTACACCGTGGTAAAATAATAGTGTAAAATTTTATAAAAAGTAAAAAAGCCGGGCGGACCACAAAAGAGTGAATCCGTTCCGGCTTTTTATATGTCATAATTGTCGATTTTTTAGGAGATAAGAAATGAAAGAGATTGCAATACATTGTGCCTATGACGAGCTTAAAAGTATAGCTGAAGTTGTAGCCAATCCCAGAAATCCGAATACGCATCCGGAAAAGCAATTGAAGCTTTTAGCAAAGATAATAGAAGCTCATGGGTGGCGGGTACCAATTACTGTTTCAAAGCGAAGTGGTTTTGTGATTCGTGGTCATGGCAGATTAGCTGCGGCTCAATTACTTGGTTGCGAAAATGTGCCGGTGGATCTGCAGGATTATAAAAATGATGCCGAGGAATGGGCGGACATGATTGCTGATAACCGTATTGCAGAGCTTTCGGAGATTGATCATGATGAGCTAATGCAATTGGTTGTTGACCTGGACAGTATGGATTATGACACAGGGCTGTTAGGTTATTCTGATAAATCAGTTGCGGAGATGCTGGCTGAATATGCTAAACAGGACATCAAGGAAGATGATTTTGATGTCGATTCTGCTTTAGATGAAATTGTTGCTACGCAGAGTAAGCTTGGCGACATTTACCAGCTTGGTCAGCATCGATTAATGTGCGGGGACAGTACAAGCGAAGTTGACGTGCTGAAGCTTATGGACGGCGGACTTGCTGACATGGTATTTACAGACCCGCCGTATAATGTAGATTACCAAGGCGGGACCGATGAAAAACTAAAAATCCAAAACGATAATATGCCGACAGAAGAATTCAACGAGTTCTTGCTGGCAGTCATGAAGAACTTATTGAAAGTCACAGCGCCTGGCGGTGCGATTTATGTTTGTCATGCCGATAGCGCCGGGAGTGATTTCCGAGGCGCAATGACAAAGGCTGGTTGGTCGTTAAGGCAATGCCTTATTTGGGCAAAAAATCAGTTCACACTGGGGCGCCAAGACTATCAATGGCAGCATGAACCTATTTTATACGGATGGAAGCCTGATGCTGGCCACAATTTTTACGGCGGACGGAGACAGAGCACCGTTATCCCTTCGCTGTTTCCGGTGACAGTTACTGAAGATGCCGATAGCAAGAAGCTGGTAACATTTAACTTTGGTATCGATCAGGTAGTATTAAAGGTACCGGAATATATTGTTGTCGATACTGAGGATGCTGCTACCGTAGTCCATGTCGAGAAACCGGCCCGGAACGGAGAACATCCAACAATGAAGCCGTTAGCCTTGTGCGCTAAATTTATCGCCAATTCTAGCCTTGAAGGACAGTCGGTAATAGATTTGTTCGGCGGCAGCGGAAGCACGATGATGGCTGCTGAGCAGATCGGCAGAAAATGCTATACGATGGAGCTTGATCCAAGATACTGTGACGTGATTATTAGGCGTTACGAAGAAATGACCGGGAACAAAGCAGTAAAAGTAAATAAGTGATTTTCACTTATCCTCTCAATAAGCACATTTGCTAATTGGGGGGTAAGTCAGCCAATGAAAAAAAGAGCCAGGCGTTGGAGCGCCTGACTCTTAGGCTGGAAAACCTCTCCCAGCGTAGGGAGATAGCACTAAGTCTGTGGCCACAGTTTCGCAGCTGCTATCTCAACTAATAATTATAATCTAACTGGGGTGAGAAAACAATGGAAAAAGAAACAAATGTTTGCAAAAATGATGCTTTACGGAGGGCTTTGTGGCGGCGTGCTACTGGTTATGAAGTAGAAGAAACAGAAATAATTGCTTCAAAGGATGGAAGACCGCCGAAAATAAAGAAACGTAAACGTCATATACCTCCAAGTTTGGAGGCTGCTCGAGAGTATCAACGACTTTATGGGAAGTTAGGGCCTATAGAGGAATAAAATTTAAGATTAATACAAAAGCACTCATAGTAAAATGAGTGCTTTTGTTATACATATAGAAAAAGGAAGGTGGCGGTTGATGCCTAAAGCGAGAAGTCCTGAACGTGATCGGGCATATGAAATATATAAAGAGAGTAATGGCCTTATTACATTGAGGGAAATCGCATCACGGCTGGGCGTACCTGAAAAGAGTGTTTCTGGGTGGAAATGCAAAGATAGTTGGGATAAAAAAATTAATGGAGTACTCCAATCGAATATTCGGAGTACTCCGAAGAGAAAAAATGTCGCTAAAAAAATCATTGAAGATGTTGAAAATAACGAAGAACTGAATGATAGAGAACGACTTTTTATTTTGGCATATTTGGAAACGCATAATGCTAAAATATCATGTTTACGAGCTGGCTATGACGTCCAAGAACGTTATGCACGTCAACTTGGATATAAGATATTAAACAGACATAGAGTGAAACTAGAAATTGAAAGATTAAAGAAAATTCGTAATGAAGCGATGTTTTTATCGTCAGAAGATGTGCTTGAAAAGTATATGCAAATTGCATTTGCTGATATTACTGATTTTATCGAATTATCTGGCTCTGGTGAATGCGTTAATATAAAAAGCCTTGATAAATTGGATGGTGGAGTTATTGAAAGTATAAAGAATGATAAATTTGGGATTTCACTTAAACTTTCAAACCGGAATAAGGCACTTGCTTTTTTGGCCAAGTATTTTGAAATGAATCCTATGGATAAACACCGTAAGGAATATGATAATAAGCGTTTAGAGTTAGAGCGTGTAAAACGTGATGATTCAAATGGACAGCAATCGAATGGAAGTGAAGGTCCTTCGGTTGTTTTTTATTTACCGGATAATGGTAGAGGCGATAATAATGGTGGTGTGAAAAATGATTAATGAAGCACCTAAAATTATTAGACCACAAGTAGGGCCACAAGAACTGTTTTTATCAACCCCAGCTGATATTGCTTTCTATGGAGGTGCTGCCGGTGGAGGGAAAACATATGCTTTGTTGTTAGAATCACTTAGACATACAAATAAAGGTGGATTTGGTGCAACTATATTTCGTAGAAATAGCAATCAGATAAAAAATGAAGGCGGTTTATGGGATACAGCAAAAGGGTTATATGTTCCGATTGGCGGCATACCTGTAGAAAATCCACAACCTAGATTTAGATTTAAATCTGGATCAAAAATATCTTTCGCTCACTTGCAACTTGAACGGGATAAATTTGCATATCAAGGTGCTCAGATTCCTTTGATTGGGTTTGATGAAATTACACATTTTACATCAGGCCAATTTTGGTACATGTTATCACGGAATCGTTCTACATGTGGAGTGAAACCATACATCCGTGGAACGACCAATCCTGATGCTGATAGTTGGGTAGCTCCGTTTATTCAATGGTATTGGGATGCCGATACTGGTTATCCAATCCCAGAGAGAAGCGGAGTGATTCGCTATTTTACTAGGTTGGGCGATGAAATCATTTGGGGGGATACACCGGAGGCTGTTATGGCTCATTCCCCTGAGATTATCAGAGAACAGGTCAAGAGTTTCACTTTTATTGCAAGTAAACTGACAGACAATAAAATTTTGATGGAAAAAGATCCAGGCTATTTGGGTAATCTTAGAGCTCTTGGAGCCGTAGAGCGCGAAAGGCTGGAGCATGGAAATTGGAAGATACGGCCGGCGGCTGGCCTGTATTTCAAACGTTCTTCTGTTCAGATTGTTGATGCTATACCGAGCAATGTCATTGCTTGGGTGCGATCATGGGATTTAGCTGCTACGATTCCGTCACCAATTAATCCTGATCCTGATGCAACGGCGGGGGTATTAATGGGTAAAACAGATAATGGGCTTTATATTGTGGCCGATGTAAAACGTGTTCAGTTAGCAGCTGCCGGAGTACGCAATATAACAAGGAATACAGGGGTTATTGACCGTGCCAAATTAGGCTTTGTATATATTACGGTGCCACAAGATCCAGGGCAAGCTGGCAAAGAACAAGCCGAAAGTTATATTAAGCATTTTACAGGATTTGCTGTTGATACTGTTCGGCCAAGCGGCAATAAGATTACACGTTCAGAGCCATTTTCAGCTCAATGGCAGGCTGGTAACGTATTGGTTCTTGCAGCTGACTGGAACGAAATGTATTTTTCGGAACTGGAAGCGTTTCCGGAGTCCGCACATGATGACATGGTTGATGCATCTAGCGATGCTTTTAATAAATTGCAGAGCATTAGTCCGTGGGGAGGTTTAACAAGCTAATGGTCAAAAACAATAGTAAAAAGAAGTCTGTTGATAGAACAGATGGATTTTTTAATACTTTTATTAGCCGAGGTGCGCGGCAATATACTAGAGATAATAGTTTCTTTTTGGAAGAACCTTTAACCTACCAATTTTTAGAAGGTATTTGGTCAAACAGGTTGGCTCAGAGAATATCGAGTTTGCCAGCAGAAGCTGCCTTGAAAAATGGTTATAAAATTGAGGGAGACAAAGATAACCTTATCATTCAATATCTTGATGAAAGGCTTGCTGAATCTATTTTGGCAGAAGCTTTAACATGGGCTCGTCACTTTGGCCGTAGTTGTATTTTTATGATTATGGATGACGGCGGAACTGAAGAGGAACCAGTAAATTGGGCTCGTCTTAGATCAATAAAATCAATGGAAGTATATGATACGCAAAGCATTATTGAGGATTTTAGTGGGTATTTGATTAATGATGATCCAACTGATAAGCAGTTTGGCAAACCAGAATGGTATCAGATAACGCCGCCATTGAGTGGTAGACCTCTTTATATACATCACAGTCGATTGTTAATATTTGATGGTGACTTGTTGCCGAAAAATTTGCGGATTAGTCGTAATGGTTGCGGTATGAGTTGTCTTGAAGGTCTTATAAAAGGAATATATAGATGTGATACAGCTCAGGCGACAGCATTACATGCACTCGAACGCATGAGCACATCTCTTACAAAACTAAACGAATTAGGATCTAAATTAGCTACTCCGCATGGTGAAGAAGAGGTGCAGCGGCGTTTGGATTTAATTGATATGGCACGTAATATTTTAAATACTATTGCTTTATCTACGGATGATGAATATCAGGTTTTTAATGTACCGATGTCAGGAATTCCAGATGTCTTGGACAACTTTGGACAGTATATTTGTGCAATGACGGGTATTCCTTTTACAGTGTTGTTTGGACGTGCGCCAGCTGGGTTAAATAGTACAGGCCGTGGAGATTTAGAAAATTACTACAATGATGTCGTTGGTAAAGTTCAAAGGCGCCAGTTAAAACCTCAACTGGAAAAGTTAATAAAAACAGTTCAACTGTGTAAGGACGGACCAACTGGTGGAAGGGAACTTGAAAACTGGACTATTAAATTTAATCCACTATGGATACCAACTGAAAAAGAGATCGCAGAAACAAATAAATTAAATGCCGAGTGCGTAAAAGCTGAAATAGATACGATTAATTCTTTGATGGAAGCTCAGCTGCTCGATTCAAGCGAAGTACGGCCATATTTAGCAGAAAAATATGATTTGCCGATTAAGGGTAGTCTGTTGAATTTGAGTGATGATGATGATGAAACAGAATAATCAAATTAGATTTCTGCAACCGACAGTTAAAATTTTATATCCCGAAAGCTCAGAGCGTGAATATTATCGTTTGCTGATAGCCATGGTCAGAATGTTGAATAAGTTATCTTTAGAAAATATTGAAACATTGAAAGATGTATTAAGGTATGATTCTACTGATAGTGAACGTATATCAGGCAAAGTGTTAGAAGAACTTGAAGTTAGTGGCGTAAAGGACGAAGTTATATCTGGTATTAAACGGGTCATGAAAGGTGTAGATAATACTGCGAAAGATAATTTACGCCGCAGTTTTAGAAGCTGCCTGCAGGTAGATGTATTTATAAATGATACAGGATTACTTGAATCTGTAACATCTGAATGGTATTCTCAGCAATCTCAACATGTAAACAGTATTGTCAGCACTTATACAGATAAATTAGCGACTATAATCAGCAATGCTGTTCAACGAGGGTCTTTGTATAAGGATGTACAAAAAGAAGTAAAAAATCTTTATAATATAACGGATAATCGTGCAAAGTTCATTGCTCGTAACGAAATTGGAAATTTGAATGCTGTTACGACAAAAAGAAGGCAAGAAGAAGCTGGGATTTATTGTTATGAATGGCGCACTTCAGAAGATGAACGTGTACGTGTATCTCATGCAGAACTTAATGGGGATCTTTTTTTTTGGCATGATAGTAAAGTTGGAGAAATCAATGGTAGAAAAATTTATCCGGCTCCAAAGCTACATCCAGGAATGGATTATAGATGTCGGTGCATTGCCATTCCAATTATTGATTTAAATAATTGGAATGCTGCTGTTGTAACACCGATTGGAGAAGTTAAAGCGAATAAACGTCTTGAATTAAGTCCTTATGAAGTTAAGGAATTTAGGTTCTTTAATAAATTTGATGATGTTCCTGAAATAGATCGAGTAAGAAAATCTATAATTGATTTAGATGCTGATACAGGTATAAAATTTATCGTGCCAACGGATTTAGATAAAAATCTGCAAAATTTAACTAAGGATAAGTTATTACCGTATATTGTAAGTTTACCCGAAATTTTAAAAGAAAGAATAAAACAAGTCAGAATTTTGGATGTATATTGTCCTGCAGATAAAAAATGGGTTGAACTTTATCCGGATTTTACTCGAGCATATGCAACGGCAGAAGAATATGTTGTTACCTTTTGGCGTAATAATGGATTGGTTTTGTCTGATAGTAGAGTTCGAGAAATTTTGCTGCACGAAGGTGGACATCTATTAGATATTTTCTATGGTAATATTTCTTTGAAAGAAAAATGGTTAAAAGCTGTTAAAGCAGATACTAGTATACATGGATTGCCTGTTACTGAGTACGCTAGAAATGGACCGGCAGAAGATTTTGCTGAAAGTATAATGATATATTATACTTATGGTAATAAAGAGTTTGCTAAATATTATCCTAATCGGTATGGTATTTTGAAGGAGCTGCTGAAAGATGATTGAAGTTGGGAAGTTTGAAGAAAGGCGAATACATAAAACTCCGCATGGTGGTACATATAGCATTGCTCGTTTTTATGACGGTAAAACAAATATGCCATGTGATAAGGAATCTGCTGATGTAGTTACGATCACAGAATATAATGATAAGGATGAGGATATATATAATACCAGATTATATCGAGGTGATGGCGTTAAGCACGGTACGATACCAGGCTTTTTGTTAAAGGGAAAATAAAAATTATAGTTAATCTAAGCACTTACAATTGTAGGTGCTTTTTTTATATCCATTTTTTATGAGAGGGGGTGATAAAATGCGGAAAGTGCAGCGATATGACAGTATGCAATTTGTTGCCGGTGCTGTAACGACACCTGAAGGGTTTTTACTTGATTCTCCGATTGTGGCCAGGACAGGTATTTATACTTATCTACAACCTGACGGTTCTGTAAGGCGCGAATATAGACCACCGGATGAGGTGTTTGCTGAAGATGCTCTCGTTAGCTTTAAAGGGAAACCTATTACAGTATTACATCCTAAAGGTGGGAGGGTAACAGCAGACACTGCACATAAAGTAACCATAGGAACTATAATGTCACCAGCATATAGGAAAAATGATACCGATGTAGCTTGTGACATAATAATCCACTCGCCACAGGAAACTAAAGGGTTCAGAGAGTTGTCTGTTGGATATAGCGTAGAGTTAGAAGAAACTCCTGGTTTGACACCAGATGGTGAACCTTATGATGCAGTGCAACATCTGATAAGGTGTAATCATTTGGCTGTAGTACCAAGTGCAAGAGCTGGAAGAAAGGCCCGGCTAAATTTGGATGGGAACGAAGTATTAGACGGTTTTGAAAGTGAGGAAAATAAAAACATGGTAAAAATCAGAATTGATTCAAACGAATTTGAAGTTGAGCAGGCGGTGGCTAATCACATTACTGCATTGACAAATAAATGTGACGCTGCGAATGTAAAAGCAGATGCTGCTGAAACAAAATTTACTCAGGTTATGACTGAGTTGGAAAAGGTAAAGACAGATGCTGCAGATCAAAAAGTAAAACTTGATGCAGCAGAAGCTGAAAGGGATGCTCTGAAAGGCAAAATTGATGCGGCTGCAGCTGAAAAAGAAGCTGCTATCGAAAAAGCTGTTGGAAAAGCTAAGGCAGAAGTTAAGGAACGTGCGGAGCTGGATGCTTGCGCTAAAAAAGCGCAGGTAGAAAAAACTGACGGTCTTGATAATAAAACTTTAAAAATTGCTATTGTTAAGGCTTTGCGTGGAGATAGCGTTGATTTTGAAGGTAAAACGGATGATTACATCAATGCCTATTATGACAGTATCAAAAATGATTTAAATGATACTGACGAAGCAGTACGGCAACAACTTAACAAGGCGCGTCAAAAATTAGACGGACAGGAATCTCAAACCCCTGCTGCAAAACATCGTCAAGATATGATTGATCGTATGACCAACAAAAAGGAGGAAAAATAATATGCAACTGAAATATGGTGAAATGGATGTAGCCCTTGTTGGGCAGATTGCTGATTTGAGTAATAAAACAATTGATAGCTTTGCTGCAGAAGAAGCTCTTGATCCAGGGGTGCCAGTAATTCGTGGTTCGAATCCAGAAAAGCAGATAAAAAAAGCAGGAACAGGTACTCTAAAAGATGTAATTGGTATTACTGTTCATCAACACAAAGAACCCGATGATCCATACTATCCTGTTGGTTATTCCGTAGGAGTAATGACTCGTGGTCGTATTTGGGTACCGGTTACTAAAGCAGTAACTGCAGGTAAGGTTGCCAATTATAAAATTGCAGATAATGGTTTTACTGATGAGGCTGTTGCAAGTGGAATTGAAGCTGTTGGCGTATCTTGCGTTTTTTTGACTAGCAGTGCTGCTGCTGGTATTGCTGAAATTGAAATTGGACATGCAAATGTTACTGTTACCGCTGGTGCGTAACGAATAAAGGAGGATATGTATATGAGTAATGAAATGAGATATGATGAACAAGATTTAATGGCTTGTAAAACTTCTGGGCTGTTTCGTGAAGATGCAGGAGAAAGTGTATTTTTTGCTCAGGAGCTTCAGAAAGTAAAAGCCAAAACATATGATGTAAAAACACCTGCGAATAATGCAATGAGCATTTTCCCGGTTACCAGTGAAGCAGATCCTGGCGCTGATACTGTTGCTTTTGATAGCTACGATTCTGTTGGCATGGCTAAGATTATTACAAACTATGCTGATGATCTGCCACGTGCAGATATTAAAGCCCAGCGCACAATTGTCAAAGTGTTTGATATTGCTACTTCCTATGGTTATTCTATAAAAGATATTCGCCGGGCGAAGATGACTGGGAAACCGTTGACAACACGCAAAGCAGAATCTGCTCGCAGAGCTAATGATGCTTTGGTTAATAAAATTGCATTTCAGGGCGATGCAGAACATGGCATTCTTGGTATTTTTAAACATCCAAATATTACAAAGTATGTTTTGCCTGCAGATGGTGAAGGTTCTGCTACTACTTGGGATAAGAAAACACCAGTACAGATCCTTCGTGATATGAATAATGCGGTTTCTATGATTGTTGATATAACTAAAGGCGTTGAAATTCCGGATACTATTTTGTTGCCGATTGATAAATATAACATCATTGCAACTACGCTTTTGCCGGATTCTGGCGGGCAGACTATTTTGAGTTTCTTCCAGGAGAAAAATCCTTATATTCAAACAATCAAGTCTATCCATGAAGCATCTGGTGCTGGGACTGGTGGTAAAGATATTATGTTCATCTACAGAAATGATGAAAACGCACTTTCCTTGGAAATTCCTCTGCCTTTTGAGCAGCTTGCCCCTCAAAGGGAAAATTTGGAAATGGTGATCCCTTGTGATTCTTCCACTGCCGGTGTTATGGTATATTATCCTTTGTCTATCTGCATGGCAGAAGGCATCTAAATTAAATAGCTCCCCAATTTTAAGGGGAGCTATTCTTATATCTGAAAGGAGTGTAAAAATATGTTGTTAAAAAATATTTCTAAACGTTTAATTGTTGTTGAGGATAAAAAAATTATTCCAGGATACTTTGCTGAGGTAAGTGATACTTATGCTGCTCATCCGGTTGTAATTGATATGATTGCTAATAAAGAATTAGAAAAAGTGGAAAATTGCAAAGATGCTGCGACTATTAGTGAAGAAACTGGTAATGGCCAAGGCTCAGAAGAAGTTGATTTTAAAGATATGAAGGTATCTGAATTAGAGACTTATGCTTCTGAACATGGTATTGACTTAACTGGCGCAAAGACCAAAGAAGAAAAAATAGCGTTGATTAAAGCAAATGAAAGTAACTAATCATGAATGCAGAAGAACACAAATTTGTTGAATTATTTCGCTTGTTAGCACCTGATTTAGCAGATGCTAAAGAAGATATGATTATAGCAATGCGTAACCTCTGTGAACCGATGTTGAATAAAGAAAGGTTTGGTGATCTATATGATCAGGCTTTAGCATATCTTGTTGCTCATCGGTTAGCGTACATCAATGTTATCGCAGAGAATGGGGCAGGATCTTCGGCTGCTACTGCAGGTAGTTTGGTTTCTGAAAAAGAGGGAGATTTGGCACGTTCTTATAGTTCTTCAGGAGTTGGCACTGGTTCATATATTGACAATTTAGATAAAACTGCCTATGGCATGGAATTTAAACGTATAAGAGATATGTGTATAGTTTCAATTGTTACGAGGTTTGGTTAATATGAGCGGCGTGTTGGATATTGACCTCGGATGGAAGGATCTACTCAAAGAATTGAGAGGATTGTCTAAAAAGGAGATTAAGGCTGGCATTCAGGGGGGTAAAACGAAAGATGGAACTGCAGATCTTGTTACTGTTGCTGCAGTTCAAGAATTCGGCGCAATGATATTTCAACATCCAGGAGAGGTTACCGTTTACCGAAAGGTAAAAAAAGATGGTAGTTTTGCAAATAATGGAAGATTTGCAAAAAAATCGAAAGCGAATTTTAGTAGTACTCATAGAAGTATGGGGCGGTTAATTATTATTCCAGAACGTAGTTTTATAAGGGCAACTTTTGACGAGAAATCTGATGAAATTGGTGAACGTGCTGAGTCAGCTGTTACGGCTATCATTAATGGCGCTGACGTTAGTAAGGCGCTTGCACGAACCGGACAATATATTGAAGGGGAGATTAAGCGCAAAATTGGTAGCGGACCGTTTACACCAAATAGCCCAGCAACTATTAGGAAAAAGAAAAGTAGCAAACCTCTTATTGATACTGGTCACATGAGACAGTCGGTTCGTTATGAGATTGGAGATAGATCAGATGAGTAGCTTTAGAAAGCCGTTAACGATTTATCGTTATGAAGGAAAACCGGTTTTACAGGGTAACGGTAAATTTATTCTTCCTGCTCAGGAGAGTTTTGTTATAAAGGCATCTGTGCAACCGTTAAAGGCTACGGAAATGGATGCGTTACCAGAAGGTAGGCGTGGGAGTCATGCTGTAAAAGTTTATTCTGATACGGAATTATATATGGCCGACCAGGGGACTGGCATACAGGCTGATCAATTCGAGTGGCTCGGACGGAAGTATGAAATTGTTGCTGCAGATGCATACCAGTGTGGTGTTATAAGTCATTGGAGAATGTATGCAGTGGAGGTGAGATCTCATTAGTGAAGTTAATGTCAGAGAAAGAGTCATAGATTTTTTTGCATATTGCTTACGTGATCTATATAAGGGATTACCGGTTATACAATCGAAGCAAGACATTGCAATTGAATACGAACGATACCTTCTTATTGATTTAATGGCCGAGAAGAATATCGGCAATAGTGAAAAATGGGTACCTGAAAAAGAAGAGGTACATATTTTGGGATTAGTAGAAACAACTTTAAACATAAGAGCCTTTGGCACTGGTAGTGTCGAGGTTCTTTCGCTTTTAAATGGGTACTTAACATTACCAACTATAGTCGATAAATTCCAAGAAGCTAACATTGCTGTAAATAGTATTGGTAGTGTCATGGATCTTACTGATTTAATTGATGGTAGTCGTTACGTTGAAGAAGCTGCAATTGATTTAACTGTTTCTTACGATCGAGATGCGATTTGTAATCCTGGCTGGTTTGAAACGGTGTTTATTGAGGGGCGGTTGACTGAAAAGGGAACCAATCATGTGATTGCTTCAGGGATTCATTTTGAAGCAAATATAAATATTGAAAAGGAGAATGAATAATATGGCTAATCTTGATAGAATCATCAATGCCCAAATATCTTTAAATACAACAGGCATTAGTAGTGCTGGATTCAGCACCTTGATGATTGTTGGTCCACATGCAAACAGTTTGAGCCGTGTGTTGACTATTACTGATGTAGATGAGTTGATGGATATGGGATTTACATCAACAGATGCTATTTATCAGGCGGCGAGTGATGCATTTGCGCAGACCCCTCGTCCAAGTGTAGTTAAAATAGGACGGTTCCAATGTGATACAGTGAAGGTAAAAATGCCGATGGCTGTTGTGGAAGGAGCAGAATATGGTGTTTCAGTACAACGTTTAGATGGCAATGGCAATTTGGTTGAAATCAAAGCAATTTACATAGCTCAATCGTCTGATACTGTAGACAAGGTAATGACGGAATTATCTAATAAGATTGATGAATTGGATACTGCTCCTAAATTTTATGCGGTATCTGTAATGGAGGATGAACTTGTTGTTAAATCCACCGATCCCAAAACAAGCTTTGTAGTTGTTCCAAATGGAAAACTGGAAGTGAGTAGCCAGGAACCCGCTACAAATATTGATGTGAGCAGTAATATGGCAATGATTTGTGATGCTGATAATGACTTCTACGGTATTTGTTATGTGGATCGTACTGAAGATGCTGTTTTAGCTATGGCAGAATGGACAGAAGCTCATATTAAATTATATGGTGTTACGGTTACTGATCCTGGAGCGAAAAATGCGGAAATAACCAATGATATTGGATCTAAATTACAGGCAGCTAATTATTATAGAACTCATTGGTGGTATCATGAAAAAGATAATGAGTATCCTGAAACTGGAATTACTACACGTTGTTTTGCAATCGATCCTGGTGGCGAAACTTGGGCCAATAAAAAATTATCAAGTATTACTGTAGATAATTTGAATGAAACTGAATACAATGCCATCAAAGCTAAAAATGGCAATACATTTGAGAAATTCCGTAATGTTACAATCACTCAAAATGGCAAAGTTGCTGCAGGGGAGTGGATTGACGTTATTCGGTTCCGTGACTGGCTAGTAGAGACGATTCAGACGGAAGAATTTAGTATGTTGATCAACAGAGACAAGTTGCCGTTTTTAGACTCCGGCATTGGCCTTGTTGAAAGTACACTTAATGCGGTATTAGTTCTTGGGCAAAAACGTGGTGGTATTGCCGAAAACGAATTAGACGATGACAATAATGTTATTCTTGGATTTAAGATATCTGTGCCTAAAGCGGCAAATATTTCTGCCAATGTAAAAGCTCAACGTGTGTTGCGTGATGTGCAGTTCACCGCTCGTTTGGCTGGTGCAATTCATGCGATGGAGATCAAAGGTTCTTTAACGTATGAAAATATTAAGAGTGCATAACGGAGGTGTAAGATATGCCGAATGTAAAAACATATGATCCCAAGAAGGTAATGGTAATTTTTGGGCCGGTTGTGTTGACTGGTTTTGCTGAAGATACGTTTATTAATATTGAAACAGATGGCGATGGCACAACGGCTGTTGTTGGATGTGATCAGGAAATCGTTAGAAGTATTGATCCTGGCAGCATCATCAAAAAGGTTACACTTTCTTTGTTGCAATCAAGTGATAGCAATGATGAATTAAGTGCTATCCATGACGTTGATAACCAAGCAGGTGCAGGCTTGATGCCTTTGGCAATCAAAGATCTGTCTGGAAGATTGTTGATGATGAGTGATCAAGCTTGGATTACGAAAAAGCCAAATGTCAATCGTGGCAAAAGTGCTAGTGAAGGGAAATGCCAATGGGTACTATTAGCGGCTGTACCTGATTCTGCTTTCCTTGTAGGAGGTCATAGTTAATGGAATTAGCAAATGTCGAAATAAAAGAAAAAGAGATTGGTGAAAATGTGTATTTTGTACGACCGTTTCCGCCGCAGAAATCTTTGGAACTTCTTGGCGATTTACAAGCTGTTGTGACATCTTCACTTGATACAGCAGTGGATAAGAAAAATGATATTGAGTCTAACACTGAAGAAGAATCTGTGTTAGATAGAAATATCAACATTGGTGCAATTATTTCTGGTGTTGGTAAAAATTTAAAGGGACCAGTCCTGGTAAACTTTGCCAATAGGATAATTAACAAAGACTTTATTTCTATCAAAAGGCCGTCAGATGAGACTCCTGTAAAATTAGAAAAAATATTTCGGATAATATTTTTGCAGGACGATTAAAAGAAATGATTCAGTTGATGTACTTCGTCTTGGAGGTAAATTATGCTGATTTTTTCGAGAATCTTCCCGACCTTTCTGGAATCCTTCAGGAGCTTGGGATAAAGATGAAATAACAATACCAGGTAAATTAAGACCTGATTTAAGTAGAGAGTCATTGATATGGCGTCCGGTATTAGCTGGGAAAGTAACAATGACGGAACTTAAATTAGGTCTTGTTAATTTGGTTGATTTATTGAAAATCAATGCGTTGCTCGACATGGAGGCTGATATACAACGTTATGCAGCAGAGCATCAAAAAAAGGATGGTGATGAACATTGAAGCTAAGAGAATTGTTAGTAGGTATTGGGTTTAAAGTTAATGAACAAAATATAAATGCAGTTGAAAGTAAAATAGGAAAAATCAAAAAAAATCTTAGTGAAGTTGGGACAGCATCTACTAGAGCTGCTGACATGACTAGTAAAGGCATGGCCACAGTTGGTAATGCATCTGAGCGTGCGAAACAAAAAACAGAAAGCGCGTTTTCTGGTATTGAATCTAGAGCTCGTGGCGCCAATGAAGAACTGCACAAGATGGATAGTACTTTAACCGGCTTAAAGAATAAGTTTGTTGGTGCATTAGCTTTTTTGGGAGTTACTCTTTCTTTAGGGAACATTATCAGGATGGTTGATGAATGGAAAGTTGTTAATGGACAGGTTGCATTGACTACTAAAAATCAGCAAGAATCTTTGATGGTACAAAAAGAACTTTACCGCATGGCTATTGATACCAGACAGGCATATGAATCTACTGCTACATTATATGCATCAGTAGCGAGGAATTCTTCTGAATTAGGGAAAAGTGCCGAAGATGTTTTAGGTTTTACTGAAGATGTATCCAGAGCAATGATGATTGGTGGTGGCAGTGCTGCATCTCAACAGGCCGCACTTATACAGTTGGGGCAAGCTTTAGGTTCTGGCGTACTCCGTGGTGATGAGTTGAATTCTATTATGGAGCAAGCGCCACGTTTAGCTAAAGCTATTGCTGAAGGTATGGGAACAACGATTGGCCAGCTTAGGGTACTTGGTAAAGAAGGTAAACTAACGGCTATAGATGTTTTCGATGCAATTAGGAAGAGCTCTGAAAAGTTGAAACGTGAAATGGGAAAAATCCCTTGGACGGTTAATCAGGCAGGGGTAAGAGTATCAAATACTCTTGGTAACTTATTCTCGAAGCTAGAAAAAAAGACCGGTGTTGTTAGTTCTATAGCGAAAGGGTTCGCAAGCATTGGTGATTATATTGATAATATCGATATAGATAATTTTGTAGCTGGATTTCAATTATTAGTTATTTATGCATCTGCATTTTTTGTTGTTTCTAAATGGAATAGTTTACTGACTGGAATGAAATTGTTAAAAGATGTTATTTTAGGGATAAAGGATGCCTACCTTTTAGCAACAGGGGCACAAGTTGTTTTTAGATCAGGAAGTGCAAGAAGTATAGCCATGGCAATACTTCCTTTTGCAAAAATTGCGTTGATTGCTGCTGCTATCGCTATTGTAATTTTGGCCATTCAAGACCTTTATGTGTGGATTCAAGGCGGTGACAGCATTATCGGGCGGCATGTTGGATCGTGGAAAGATTTTATAAAAGAATTGAGTCGCCGCTGGGAACAATTGAAAGACGAATTTTCTAAATCGATTGCTCCATTGGTAAGTGCAATTCAACCTTTCATTAATACCTTCAAAGATATTGTAAATTGGATAGATAGATGCATTAGCAAATTTGAAAGTTTTCAAGCGAAAATAGCGGCATGGAATCCTCGTAAAAAGCTTTCTGAATTTGGAGATTGGGTTGGTAATATTTATCTTGGTGGAGCGAATAAAAACACTGGTAATGATTATATTGCTAAAAGTGTAGCCCGATCAAACACGAGAAATTATTCTGATCAAAGTACACATACTAATAATATAAATATATTTGCGAAAACAAATGCAACACCTGCTGAAATTGGAGTTGGTGTTGCTAATGCGATTGAGCCTGCTAATTGTTATGAATTCGATCTTTCTTCCGGGTTTGATTATGATTTCCCAATATTGGAGGATAACTAAATGTTAGCTGATATTTTAGGGATAAACCCCAAGAATCCAACTGAAATAGGGACTTTGAAGGTTGATATTGTAAGATCTTTTGAATATCAGATGGATCAAGAGGTAACTGAGCATCCGGTTGAAACTGGGTTTGAAATACATGACTCAATTATAAATAAAGCAATCAAGGTGGATATGACGATAGGAATTTCGTCACATCCAGTAACATGGTTTTATAAAAATAGCCATGGTCAACATAAGTTTGCTAGTGGGTTATCGGCGCTTGAGCAAATCCGCGATAATAAAGAGCCAGTTACCATAGTGAGGCCTGATAAAATTTGGTCAGATATGGTTTTAACAAGCGCAAGGCCAGTTCGCAATGATGAAAGTAAATCAATCATATGGGTAAATTGTTCGTTTGTTCATATAACGAAAGTTGCTACACAAACCACTGAGGTACCGGAAGATATTGTTGATGAGTCTGCAAGAGATAGTGCAGGAGAAACTGCAGCTGATGGTGGTACTGCAACGCAAACAGATATTGGGAGTATTAGCAGTGATTCTGAAGAAATTGAAGATGCTGGAGAAGAAAAGCCGTTGAATAAATCTATAGCTGCTCAAGGAGTTGACTGGGGAGTAAAGAAAATACAGGACATAATGAACAGCATTGGGTTAGGATGGTGAACGTATGGAAGCAATAAAATTCAATGACGCCAATGATATTGTTACTAAAGTTGTCTTAGATAATGTCCAGTATAGGATTCGGTTAACTTGGAATGCAGTCGGTGAATTTTGGACGCTACATTTATGGGATAACGATAAAAAACCGTTATGCTGTAATCTTAAGATAGTGCCAAACTTTCCGCTTTTGATGAATCATCACAGGCCAGGTATTCCTTCAGGGGAATTAATTGTTCTAACAGACCTTGAAAAGATAACTCGTAGCAGTTTTACGAACGGCGCTGCCAGTTTGATTTATGTGACGGAGGCAGAGTTTTATGGGAAAACAGTTTGACCGTGTTTATCGTTTACTGGTTGGGGTAGAGGGCAGCGATGGTATTATTATTGAAGGTAAGCCTAAAGAGAATGCGTTAAATATAACATTTGATATTGACAAAGACCTGACAAAGCAGACTAACAAATGTCGCTTGCAGGTCTTTAATTTATCTGATAAAACAGCAAAGATATTTGAACGAGATGATAGCATTTGTATTCTTGAAGCTGGCTATAGCGAAGATATCGGTCTTAGACGTATTTTTGTTGGCGCAGTTTTAAAAGCATGGACATCCCTTAAAGGAGCAAATATGGTTACTGAATTGGAGCTATCTGATGGGCAAATTGCAATCCGTGATTGTGTTGTGTCTTTATCATATGCTGCAAGTGTTTCCGGGCGAAAAGTTATTGAGGATGTTGCTGCTGAAATGGGATTAGTTGTTCAGTTCGCTGAGGATTTGAGCTACTGCAGCTATGCTAATGGCTTTAGTTATATAGGTCCTGGGAGAACTTGCCTTGAAAAAGTATGTGCTGCATCGGGGCTGCCTTGGTCTATACAAAATAATGTGTTGCAAATCATAGAAGATGGCGGTAGTACTAAAGTTATAGCGATAAAGTTAAATGCAGATAGTGGACTTATTGGATCTCCAGAAAGGATCATTAAAGCTGCTAAAAAAATAAAAAAACATCAAGTAAAAAGTCGAAAAAAAATAAAGGAAAAGAGAAAAAGGCCGGCTGGAGAGTTTGTTCTTTGCTGCAGCCGACACTGAATCCTGGAGATTTGATTTATCTTGAAAGCAAGCCAGTAACAGGTTGGTTTAAAATTGAATCTTTAAAACATACTGGAGAATACAGAGGGAAAAAATGGCACACTAATATGGAAGTATATGAGATTGGAGGTGAGGATAAAAAATGAATTCAATTTCAAGTGCTGGAAAAGCGAGTCCAAATCCTAGCGTTGAAGCCATTGATAAAGCTATGAAACAGCGTATTGGTGAAATCAGGACGGGAATGCCTGGGGAAATAATTTCGTTTGATGCTGGTACTTGTATGGCTACAGTAAAACCATCTTTGCAATATCATACTGCAGATGGAGATATTTTAGATTATCCTTTGATAATAGGCGTACCAGTTTTTATGCCACATGCAGGAAATGCTCAGATAACTTATCCTGTAAAAGTCGGAGATAGTTGCTGGATTGCATTTGCTGAACGCAGCTTGGATGAATGGCTTGGTAAAAGTGATAGCGATAATCATGATCCGAGGCAATATGATTTAACTGATGCAGTATGTTTTGTCGGAATGAGAAAAGTACAATCAATATCTGCAGATAACGTTGAAATCATTAATGGTCCGACTTCGATTAGCTTAACGCCTGATCAAAAAATTAATATTGTTGGTGATGTAAATATAAAAGGAAATATCACTTGCTCCGGAACATCGAAAATGTCAGGGAATATTACTTGTGATGGTGATGTTATAGCGAGTGGTATATCGTTAACGGATCATACTCATGGCGGTGTTGAAACAGGCGGTGGAAATACATCTGGACCGCAGTAAGGAGGCCGAGCTATGGTTGATATTGCATTACATGCAAATGATCATGATATCTTGATTAAAGATGGAGATTTTTTGCTGATTGATAACGCCGAACGAGTTGCTCAACAAATAAAAGTTAAGCTACTGACTTTTCTCGGAGAATGGTTTCTGGACACTACTTGGGGCGTGCCTTACCTCGAATATATTCTTGTTAAGCAACCTAATCAAGAGTTGATCAAACAAATTCTGAGTGAACAAATATCGTCGGTTGATGATGTGAAAAGTTTAAATGCGTTGGAACTGGATTATCAGGTCAAAATCCGGACATTGATTGTAAATTATGAAGTGTCAACAGAATACGGTTTGATTACCAGGAAGGAGGTGCTGGGGTATGGCGATAAATAGTAATACTAAGTATGGTGTTACACCACAAGGTTTTGTCAGAATGAGACTGCCTGAAATACAAAGTAATCTTTTTGATAGATTTGAGAGTAAAGTTGGTCAGGCAGTAAGCCGAAAGCCTAATAGTGTAATTGCTATTATATTGAGTCTAGTTGCAGAGGAGTCTGACCAGCAGTGGCAACTTGCTGAATATGATTATTATGCACGTTCACCGATGACTGCTGATGATGGAAGTATTGATAATACTGTTATGTATAGTAATGTTCTGCGGCGTGGAGAAGAATATACATATTTTTATGAAGTTTGTTATGGTCGCAATGGTTTTGTTTTACCTGCAAATTGCCAGGTAAAAGGTAGTGATGGAGAAAAGTATAATATTGCTGCTCCTGATATTATCACTCTTGACAATTGCGTAAGCGTTACTTTATTTATCCCGAACGTTACTGAAGGTGATTCGTTCGGATTTATATTAAATAAATCAGTGCGTGTTAGTTATACTGCAGTGACAGGAGATAATGTTGAGGCAGTTTATTCAAAACTTTTACAGCAAATATCTGGAGATGAGTGGTCTGGCAGCATTTTGGATGGAAACTTAGTGCTTAATCAGACTGATCGCAGATATGGTGGTACAGTAGTTCCTACGGAAACTTTTACTGTTATCGAAGTTGGGACACCAATCAAATTTGTGGCCGAGAATTATGGACCGTTAGATCCATTATTAAAAACAGTAACGTCTATTAATACCAACTACGATGGGTGGACTGCTGCTAGTAATGAATCAGCGGCTTATGTGGGTAGAAATCTTGAAACTACAACAGAATTACGTCAACGATATGCTGCAGCAGTATTCCGAACGAGTCGTGCTATGAAAGAAAGTATAAAGGCCGCATTGTTAGATCTTCCGGACGTAGATAGTGTGACTGTGTATGAAAATCGATCTGACGAAATTGTTGATGGAATGAAGCCGCATAGTTTTGAGGTTATTATTCATGGCGGTGATGATATTCAAATTGCACAGACTATTTTAGAAAAAGGACCTATTGGTATTGATAGCAATGGGTCCATAGAAATGACTGTAATTGATAGTGAAGGGACTCCAGAAAAAGTTTATTTTAATCGTCCTAAAGAAATTCCGATTTATATCAAAGTTACAGTTTGGGAATATAAGGAGGAAAATTTACCAGGAGATTTAGTTAATACAATAAAAGATATCATCATTGAGAGCGGTAGCAACCTTGGAATGGGAAAGGATGTTATCGCTCAACGTTTTTTAGGACCTATTTATTCTAAAGTTAATGGCATCGGTTATATGGAGATAGTTGTATCCGAAGATGATCAGGTTTATACAGAGAAAAGTATTCCTATAGATCGTGGGGAGATTGCTGTATTTGATGCCGAACATATCACTGTTGCAATGGAGATTAAATCATGCTGACATCAAAAGAAAGGATGCTTAATTTACTTTTATCTCAATTCTCTGACAGGAAAATTATTAAAGCATTGCTTGAAACAATTGGAGAAGAATTTGATTTTCATAACACACTGAAAAAACAAATCAGGACAGAGATATGGCCAGATGTTGCCGTTGGTAAACAACTTGATATGTGTGGAGAGGTTGCCGATATTAGCAGAAAAGTTGATGCATCAATGTCTGTGGACTTTTTCGGATTTCCTGACCATGGTAATAATAGCTTTGGTAAAGCCAGATTTAGAAGATACGGAGAACCTTATTTGAGCTCGTCTGAACTTCGAGATAACGAATATCGTTTGGCTATTTTTTCAAAAATTGCTAAAAATACCACAGATGGAAGTAGGCAAAGTACTATTGACAGTATTAAGCGAATGTTTGGTGTGAGTCGAGTAATTGCTATCAATGCTGGTAACGCAAAAATGAGAATTGGTATAGGTAGGGTCGTTACACCTAATGAACTTAAGCTGATAAACGCTTTGGATTTAATAATAAGAGGCGCCGGAATTGGGGTTATATACATTTATTGGTTTAATGGCGGAGATACTTTCGGATTTAGTAGGAATGGCAAAAATATTGGTAATTTTGTTGGGTTTGGAAAAGGTACGTTTGCGAGAATATTACAAATAGAAGGGAGTTTGATATAAATGTCTATTGTTCAACCAGATTTTTCAAAAATATTTGCATCTGGCGCTGCTATTGGAGAGTTGCTAAATTGGCCAGATGAAAACTATTTAAGAGGGTGGGGGTATTTGAAGGAGTCAGAACCACCGCCGATGGAATTTTTCAATGCTTTGGCCAATTTATCTGATACTAAAGATAATTATTTATTTCAAGCAATAAATATACGTAAGAATAAAACACAGTATCATATAGATGACATTGCAACAACACCTAATTTGACATCTAAATATCAACTTATTTGTATTCAGGAAGGTGTTACTGCGGAAGCAGAACCTACTTGGCCTGATACTGATGGAGAAGAGGTTTTGGACGGCGCTTGCAAATGGCGTGTTACATCTAAAGTTGCTAATGGGATTACTATAGCAGAAGATGAACCAATAAATGCACGTGACTATTCTGTATGGCTTGCATTAAATGCAAATAATGATATAGCTAAATTAAAATATAAAACAGCACAGAAAACGTGGAAACAGTTGCTCATAGAAAGCAAATTGTCGGCTATATTGGATAGCCCTGTTAGAAGTTTAGAAAGAAATACAATATATAAAAAGAATGATATTTTATCCGATGCCACCTTACCAGGTGGTTTTTTAGTTTGTGAAACTGCGGGTACCTCTGGTGCATCTATTCCAAGCGCTATTACTAATGCTGTTGAAGGTGAAAATATAACTGATGGTACAGCGATTTTTTCGGTACATTATTTCTATAATTTGGCATCGCTTATTAGCCCGGCTTTTTCGGGAACTCCTACAGCACCAACAGCTACTAAAGGGACTAATACTAAACAGATTGCTACAATGGCAGCAATTATTAATGCATTAGCAGATTATGCAAAAAAAGAAAGTCCTGTTTTAACCGGGGCGCCTAAAGCCCCTACAGCGGAAAAAGGAACAGGTGGAGATATAATTGCAACATGTGCATATGTTTTGGCAGCGTTAGAAGGAATTGATCTAAGTGATTATGCAAAAACGACAGATTTGGACGAATATGCAAAGAAAGTTAGCCCAGCTTTATCAGGAACTCCTACAGCACCAACAGCAGCCAAGACAGTAAATAATACTCAAATTGCTACAACTGCTTTTGTTCATTTGCTTGCTGGAGCCGCTAATAATGGTGGTATAGTCGATTCGTTGTTGGCTCAAAATGGCTATGTAAAATTCGCAAATGGTTTAATTCTACAGTGGGGATATT